>Ga0228711_1006138_pt1 | contig 18014 bp, 11 predicted proteins | sample MedpolnodulmetaG_2_FD_177996 | JGI IMG/M metagenome (GOLD analysis project Ga0228711, IMG submission 177996) | Root nodule microbial communities from Medicago polymorpha collected in Santa Monica, California, United States - brown nodules | ecosystem: Host-associated > Plants > Roots > Nodule...
TTGTATCTTCATAAACGAGTTTTTCATAAACTACCTTAAAAACTTATAAATAGTACATAAAAACTTATTTATTTGCATAAGCTGTTTTATATAAGCTCTAAAATAAGCTAATCCAAACGGGCCCTAATTTGTTGTATTAGGTTAGCAGTAATTTAACATGATTTAACCTAACAAATTCCATCTAAAAAAATGTATCTCACCAATTTCATTCATATCCTCTTGCTTCTTTTTTTTGTCAATATTTTGTACCCTTATGCTTCTTTTTTTTGACAATATTTTGTACACTTATTTAATACTAAAAAAATGCATCGCTATCATGTTGCCTTTTTTTTTGACAATATTTTGTACACTTGTGCCTTTTTCTTTTTTCTTTTTTCTTTTTTAACAATATTTTGTACACTTATGCCTTCTTTTTTTTACAATATTTTGTACACTTATTTAATACTAAAAAAATGCATCGCACCAATTTCATTCCTATCTTGTTGCCTTTTTTTTCTTTGACAATATGTTGTACACTTATTTAATACATTTACAGACAGAATATCTTAATTTCCATGCAAACTCGGCTACCCTAATTTCCATGTAAACTTGGCTATATCCTTATCCTTATCCTTATTTATTAATTTTATTAGGTCTGTAGCAACTTAACCTAATAATTTCCCTCTAAAATGCTGCATTAGGTTAGCAGTAATTTAACCTAACAAATTCCATCTAAAAAAATGCATCGCACCAATTTCATTCCTATCCTCTTGCCTTTTTTTTGACAATATTTTGTACACTTATTTAATACTAAAAAAATGCATCGCTATCATGTTACCTTTTTTTTTGACAATATTTTGTACACTTATGTCTTTTTTTCCCTTTATTTTTACAATATTTTGTACACTTATGCCTTTTTTTTGACAATATTTTGTACACTTATTTAATACTAAAAAAATGCATCGCACCAATGTCATTCCTATCATGTTGCCTTTTTTTCTTTGACAATATTTTGTACACTTATTTAATACGTTTACAAACAAAATACCTTAATTTCCATGCAAACTCGGCTACCCTAATTTCCATGTAAACTTGGCTATATCCTTATACTTATCCTTATTTATTAATTTTATTAGGTCTGCAGCAACTTAACCTAATAATTTCCCTCTAAAATGCTGCATTAGATTAGCAACAATTTAACCTAACAAATTTCATCTAAAATGCAGCGCACCAATTTAACCCAACAAATTCCCTCTAAAATGTAGCAATCCCTAATCTTTCTTCTCACTGATGAGTTTTTCATTCTTATCTTGTTGTGTCATCGTTTGTATATATCTATTGCTTCTGTAGACTTTTTTTTTGCAAGTTGTTGTACACTTATTTAATACATTTACAAATAGAATACCCTAATTTCCATGCAAACTCGGCTATATATAGTAAACCTTAAACCGTGTTTCTCTAAAAAAAAAAAATTAAACCGTGGTAAATTACACAAACAACAGAAGAATCATATATTTTGATTTTTGCAAATGGAAGGACATGACCTTACAGCCTTCCTCTCATACCACTGCTTTACTAGTATTCTAATTTAACATGCATTTTATTGATATGCATATTTTTTTAAGAAATGAAATATCTTTTTTGTGTTTTTTGTTTTTAATTTGAGATGTTTACACCAATTTTGGCAATCTTTCTTTTACAGCAAAGTACCAATGCCCACTATTTAAGAGACTCGAGATCAAAATTGGAATGAAGGTAGTCAATGGATTCTATATTATGTATCTTTTTTGTTAATCGTATTCTACTGTTCTTTTTTTTTTGTTGAAAAATTTAATCGCATTCTAATTGATAACTAAATAAAACTAATCCCCTTAAATGCTAACTCTTGGAGCAGAAAGGATGAGCAGGAAAGAAACAATAAGTGCAATGAAGTAGTAATTTATGTTAATTTTTCTTTTAGATTTTTCTATTCTATTTTATTTTTGAACCATGTATTTGCTTTTTGTTTTGCTAATTTTTTTCTTTGTTTAATTAATTTTCTTGCATTCTTTTTGTAGACAGTGCACTTTTGAAAGATGCTCACATTGGATAACATCCATGACTAGGGAAATATGCAAGGTTAAACTTTATATTGGACTGGAAAGACATAATTTACTTATATAAGAGATATCAACAAAGACATGATGTTTGTGTAGGGATGTTATCAAAGAACCCAAAAGATAGTCAATTTGATACTTATATATGACACTCTAAAAATACAGTCAATTTAATACTTATATATGACACTTTAAAAAAAAACCGTGCATCGCACGGGGCGAATTCTAGTTGTTAGTAAACAATAACTAGCTAGTCTCAAATATTTCTACGACTTAGGTTTTTTAATCTGTTATAAGAATAAACGACCATTGTGGTAGAGATGTTCACATTACTTAAGTTTTATATATGAATAAATGCTCAAATATTTACCCGTGGAGATAGATCTAGTGGAAGAGGCTAAAATCTAACAATGTGGCAAATTAATGCTCGAATAGTATACCGTGCACATGAAATCGAAAAGAAAATGCACAAATATTTTAAAGTAGTGACATAAATAGAGACATATGCCATGCATTTATATCCTAAAATTTTAGTAATAGATGATAACAAGAAATTATATACGATTTTTAGTCATCATTTAGTGCCATTTTAGAGTAAAACTAGATAGTTGATCATCATTTTAATCGGGTTTGGTAAAGAAACCGTTCAAAAGTCATGAAAGGATAAAAGAAGGGGGAAAAACCATGAAACGTGTCAAAATCACCTAAACCAAATAACTATGTGACGGTAATATTCTTATTAAAATGTTTACCATGTTAGTTCTTGGGGTATAGACGTTTTGATGAAGAGAAGTGGGAGAAAAGAGCAAAAAACACAAGTAAGGCGTGTTGATTTGTTTACATGATCTCTGTGAGGTATTTTAATTGTATTTGGAGTTTTAGGTATCAAAATGGAGTGAGATCAATGGATTTGAAAATCTAACATCAATATCTACAACTTTCATGAAGATACCAAAATCTAATTCCCGCAAGAAAATGGTAAAAGAAGTGCAACTTACACGAGTTTAGATAGAAACTAGGATCAGGTTTGCACTGGCTCGTGTCGCGAGCTTCTAAAGGAAAAGCAACATAATTGGCATCTCAAGGCTCGCCTCATGAGGTTTATACTCGCGTCGCAGGCTGATTTTCCCTATAAATACCAGGTCTCGTAGGTTAGTAGAGAAAACATCTTTTGACGAGTAGAAAATGGCAAAAGCATGATATAGGGTGTTTCTTAAGTGATATGGAGCATGGAATCATCTTTGGTGATTCTTTTCTTATGTGTTTAGACAACATGAGTAGGTAAACTCTCTAAGCTAGGTCATGAAATATGACCTTCTAATTGTTTGAATCATGTAACTTGAATGATCATATGGATTTTAGTTGATTGCTTAGTATTCTATTCAATATTTTTATTTGATGATATTTATGTTTATATGATTATTCATGAATTGATGCAAAACCAAGGTTTACTAACTCTAATCTTAAATAATAATAAAAGCTTAAATTGTTCGATTTTTGCCTAGAATAAAACATATTCTAGGAATAATTATATATTAAATTGGTGTAACCATTTTGATCAAATATCATAAAATCAAGCAGTCAGTCAATATTATATCCATAGTTTGCAGTTACTCAAGCAATTTATGGAAGTAACGCTGATATGACCTAGTTGCCTCTCTCTTTCAAGAAAAAAATATCCCAATCATATTACGAAGTGCAAACCACCAATTAGTTACACTAATCATAATCTTCATTCTAGTGGTTTAGTTGAAATAACACAATTCATATGGATACGAACTTTATGAATTTTACTATTTGACGACACCATAATATACATTTGCTATTTTGTCCATAAGTAGATATCTCCTTTATTTTTTGTGATAAAAGAGGATAAATATCTCCATTTTTTAAGAAATAGAGATGATGTGCATCCCTTTTCGAAAGGAAGATTTTCTTTTTTGACTTGTACTAAAAAAAAATCTTTATGACATAAAAAGTAAAATATATTTAAAGGAGAACTTTCTAAAAGAAAAAACTTATTGAGTAATTTTTTTAAAATATCAACTTGTATTTGAAATAATTTTTCTGACCGAAAATACAAAATAAATTAAAACCAATAAATTTGATGAATTTGACTCTATCATAGGTCAACGTTTTGTTTAAAGTGTTATATCCTTTTGTAAATTTTTCCTTCAAAACAATAATGTATATATAGTATGATAATAAGAAAATAAAAAATCATCCTCTCAAAGAAACAATATAAATATTCATAGACAATAACTATTACTATGTTGATCTTGGTATGCAAAGAAAACAATCATCATACAAAATTGATTAGTTTTTTTTTCTTTCTACAATTCATATTGTTGTTAGAAATATTAATTAATAATGTAAAAATAATCGATAATGGTTTCAGTCCATCCTATATAACCTCGATTTGGCGAAAGAGAAAGAACGTCGGATTTAAGATAAATCATAGATGGAGATTTTTTTAAACGCCAAAGAAGTCTAGCATAAGTTGTGTTAAAGAAGATTTAACCAAAATTTATAAAGTCACATGACAACGAAAGTAAAGAATAACAAACAAAGAGAAAGAGAGAAACAAGCTTAAGTAACAATCGGAAAAGCAATGATGAGGATTAAGCCTGTAAAAGTGATAATAAAAAATCAAATGTAATGTATTTCGATTTGAGCCACCAAAAATATTTAACTTAATTTTGTCTCTTAAATTTTTCAATTGCTCCTCCTATGTTGAAAAATTCTCACATTTCTTTCTTTCTAAATTGTTGAAACTGACGAAATTCAAATAATACTGAAAACCAAACGAATATGCTTTGAAAAGCTTTCGCCTTCTAACTCACCTAAATGCACTAGGTGGTCAAAAAGATAACCGTGAGACATTGTTTCAAAGCCTAACCAATTAGCAACCATTGACAATAATTTTCCAAAAAAAAATCACATTTGAAAAATAAATTATCCATGTCTTCATTCATATTGCATAACTAACAACCCCCTCCTATGCAAGCTATCTTTGGTAGGGAGACGATTCAGAAGCAATTATCAAACAAAAATAGAAACTTTGAGAGGAAATAGAATTGTTGATTTCCATCACTGCCAAGTAATTATAAGCACTACTCAACGAATAACCTTTTGCCTGGTCTAACCTTCAAACCCAACTATCCTCCACATCAACCTGCAAAACAATAGATGATAAACACAATACATTCACATACCTTATCTTTCTCCCAAGCATGCAGCCTCCTCCGCCACTTCCATGCCTCACCCTTCAGCCCTAACTTATTCTCAGATAACTCAAACAAACGACTAAACCTGACACTAAACTGAACTCACTCCACCCATGAATCCTTCCAAAAAAAAAGTATTAGACCTATCACCCACCTTGCGCCTAATATTATCAACCAACCAACTCCCGACTCATTCTCCAACACCCTCACGAATCCTGTTGAAATTCTGCCACCAAACAAAACTTGTACCTCCACCATAACATATGTGACCCCTGTCCTCCCCATAACAAGCAAATACAACTCTATACCATAAACTCCCCCTTTCCTCCAACACCATTTACCAAGAAAAACTATATTAAACTTCTGAAGCAGCATAACCCTCTATTCATCTTATTCAAATAAATAATATCTCATTTTATCTGCAATTCTTCTTGGGTAAATAAAAAACCTTGATGATATTAAGGATTAAACTAACACGTAAAATGATGTTTAACAATAGTGATTGTGACAGATGTTAAACAACAAAATGAAGTAGCAGCATACACACGCTAACTAACTATAGTAGAAAAAAATCTACAAAAATAAAAGAAATAAACAACAACACCCTCTTCAAAAAGAAAAATTAAACAATTCACTCTATTTCTCAAACGAAGATGAAAACTCTGTGGTATAACATGATTCCATCACAATTATATCGAACTCATGTGATTCAGTGAAAACTATGTTAATTTCAAACAATCAAATATATTGTGTTAGAGATTATGTTTCTAGCACTCTTCATGATCAATATATTAGCCATGTGTAAAATGCGAGTAAAATAACTTCATTAATTTTTTTGAATTGAAAATGTTAGTATTTTATCTCTTGTCATGATTTGAACTTCGAACATTTAACTCCTTAACTTCTTTCATCCCTTAGCTCAACCAAGTGAGTTACCCATCCCCAAGTTGTACAAGTAGTATTTATGGACAAGTACTCAAAGACTATACTCCTATTTACCAATGACGGTTGTAAATCCAAGTTTCCTTGCTTTCTCTCGAACCCACTCCAACAAATCGTTTCGTGCAGCAAACCTTTGGTTGGTGGTAAAACGTTCTCGATGATTAATACAAACAACAACATCTGGATGTACAACATGAGGAATATGAGGAGGAGCATCCTCTACTTTTGCATCACCTAAGGAAATATCAAGTTTCGGTGGTGGTGGAGGGGGGATCCTCGACTTTGGCATTTCTGGGATCATCTACGACTTGAAGTGAAAGAACTGACAACATAGTCTGAGGTTCAATATCAGGTGGAAATTCAATGGACGCATCAACAAGAACATCCATTACTGAAACATTGCGAAAGTAGGGTCAGAAAATGCAAATAGTTTATGCACTGGTGCTGTTCAGATTACACAATCCGAACTACATTGTTAGAATTCGGATTTTATAATCCAAAAAGCTCAAGTACAGATTTGTTGACGTGATTAAACAAAAAGCGCCTAGAAATTGATTGAGGGAGGGTTTATATACACATTACCTTTGTATTCAGACGAAAATGATGATGTTAACGCATCTTGCTGACCAGATTGCTACTCCAAATCACATTTTCGCCCAAAATAGAGGTGTAGGGAGTGATTGGTTACAAAGGTGGTGAACTACATCTAGGTTCTTGGTTCCCTATATATAACCAAAGTTTTCGGATTATATAATCTGAAAACATCCACAATTTTCCCCCTCATTTTGAATTGCAGGTTTTTCGGAATATATATTCTGAAATACGTAAAAATATTTCGGATTATATATTTCGAACCATCATACGCCCTCCTTTTGACATTGATGCAAAGCTGGTCTGGTAGCATTTAGTTTTTGGAAGTTTTCAAATTGTATAATCCAAAACAAGTTCGGAATATAAAATCCGAACCAGGGGCAAAATTATAAAAAACGCAGGGCACATGAGAATGACATAGGGTGAGAAAAGTAATACTAGTAATTAATGCCAACATACTTCGATCACGTTAAAAACACATAGGCCTTTGACTAAGTTTGCACATGAAACATTCGAGCCTTTGACTCGATTCGGAGAGGTGGCGCAGTGGGACACCTCATCCTTACTAACTTGCCCACTACTCTCCACACCAACTACCCATTCCTTCATCCACTTCCTCATATGACCACACTATAAATAAGAGGCTTCATACCTCTCTCATTCAATAACTTCTTCATCCCCAATTTACAACGCCCAAAGAGAACTATATAAGCTCTAATTCCTAAAAAGGATACGTAGGACCATAGGTCCTCCCTGTTGAACTATCATCAAAATTTCCAACCTTACCACTCGTTGCCGGCTAGATACTCCTCCTCTCGTCGCCATGGGAGAGGAGGTCGGTACTTTTGTACTTAAAACGAGTACAACTAATGATAAAACTTAGAATATTTTAGGCTTATACAACCATAGAAACTATAGGCTATAAACTAACAATCCAACAAAAAGTACAGTGAGTGAAATTTATAACTAGGTGGAAATATTGTTGGGTTGGATGGCGCTAGAAGTACATACGAAAAGGTGTTTTCAAAAACAAGTTTGAAAATAATATACCTCTAAAAAAAAGTCTGAACATAATATAGTACTTCTTTAATCATGAAGCGATAAAATAAATAAATTGGTCCAAATAAAATATTTGTTAGATGATTTAATGTAATCATGGGATTCCTCATTATTTAACTCATCCAATTCCATGTAGCGATATCTACCTTCCATCCTCATTGATAAATTGAGCTCAACTGCAAAGTGTGGCAAATTAATCATAACCGGTATGTACTTACGAGCCTGTAAAATTTATCCTTTTGTCATGTCCAAAAATATAGCAACATTGGTGTATGACCTGCGACCATTCAAAATCGATGTAAATACTAAATAAATATTCATAGAAAGCATGGTCATCATTAAGACAAAGTAAGGTTATCATGAAGCTCACGAAAGGCTGCCTCCAACACATGACACTTTTATGGGCAAACAACACCCTTTAGATTTAGGGCATTAATTTGTACACATTTTGAGTTCAAGTTAACAATTAGCTCCATGTTTGAATAATACGTTCTTTATTAATAAAAAGGTATCATGTTCATAAACTTGTCTGCATAAAGGTACTTCAACCTAATCATCAGCTGTTGTTTGTATACAACATAAATAAACGGTAGATGCCTAATTAACTTTTCGACTTTACCTACCTTGTGCTTTAATTCAGTCTTCTTGGAGATAAAGCAATCCCAAATTGAATTTGAATCCCATCGCCAACCTATAAACCTTTTGAAATTAGTTATTACGCTTTTTGCACATGTAGTAGCTTGTAGTAGTATATACAAACATCAACGAATTAATCAGAAGTTTATTTTGGCAGAGTAAAAAAGAGTTTAGTGCAAGGTCGGTCCTAAGATTTTTCGTATCTTAAACAAATTAATAAAGTTGTGTTCTTTTATTCAGAAGTCCTAATTCAACTGGCAAAATGCCGAAATTGTTAGGCTGGATGTCATGACCAGGGTTCGAACCCTGATACCTCCACTTGTGTGTGTGAGTTTATAATGGCTTTGCCATTTCATCTATCTACCCAAAAAAAAGTTGTATTCTTTTAATTATTCAAATATTTTTCTTCTTGCATTTTTCGTTACAAAAGATTCACTCATAATCAAGATTCTTTAAAAATATATTTTCAACAAAAATAATCAAAACAAGTTAAAAAGAAATATATCTATATAGTTCTAACTATTAAATAAAAATAATAATTTTTGTGTCCTTAAAAATAGTGTCTTGGGAGGGTGTCCCTCTCGCGCCATGCTCACAGCCAATCCTGGTGGTTTAGTCATTAAAGTTTTGTTTTTCTTCAAAAAAAACATTAAAGCTATTTTTAAAAGTAATAGTCAATTTTATGTTTCATTAGTTGTTAGTGTAAAACTAGTTTACCATGATATTGCATATCCCCTAAAAAAAAAATTATGATATTGTCATAATAAAAACAAAATGCTAGATCAACTTTTGCAAAATACATCATCTCATGACTAAAAACACTTGAGTAACATTCTTATAAGTTTTTATTTACAAATTTTACTTTGTTTATAGTTGAAATGACATTTAATATTAATTTTTCTTTTTAATTAGAGATAATGTATTTTTAAAAGCACGGAATATAGGGGATGTCTAATATAGTATCGGTCCTTACTATTTTTAATAAAATATTATATTTACTCTCGTTTTGTCACTAAATACGGTAAAAGTCCACCTTTAGATTATTTTTGAGAGGTTTATAATAGACGACATCCTGAAAACAATGATTTTACATTTTTCAAACTTTTTAGAAATATTCAATTTAACCTTAAACTATTTTCAAAACATCCATAATTCATTATATCATGTTTATTTCATTAATCAAAATGAAAACCAGAAACATCTTGTTGGCCTATGAGGGGGAGATTGAATGGGTTGGATCGACACACAACTACCTAAGTCCTCCACAAACCCAAGATATTAGAAATGCAGCAGTGAATACAACTCAAATTAACTCTCAATATTTATAATAACTCTCTGCCTTTTTCCTTCTCTCTATCTGATGTGGGACTTGGATGAATACTATCTGATGTGAGCCTCTTTCCTTCTCACTATCCGATGTGGGACTTTGGCACAACATATCATCTATTCATCCAAAGTCTCACATTACTTCAACTTGTCATTATCTTCAACTTGAAAAAGTGAAAGACATTCTCTTGACTAACCACATTTGTGAAATGAATATTCTTCAACTTTTCTATCTTCTTTTTCATGCTTTGTAAATACTCCATGATTTTTGGACTTATGCATTGTCATAAGGAGAAGTTCATCCACCCATCAAAGAAATATCCAACTTCAAAGTAGTCATAACACTATTTAAGAGAAAACACAAATAATATGATAACTAACCTCTCTTGAATTGAATGACGCATCATAGCTTCTATTATCCCTTGATCAGAATCTTTGCTTTGATGTCAGTTGTTGAGCCATGAGGTGGGAGCCTCATTAGGTTGGATCAACACACAACTACCCAAACTAACTATCAATTTTAATAATAAACCTATACCTCTTTTTTTCTTCTCACCACCTGAAGTGGGACTTGGATGCATGGTTGTCAAAATTGCGATCAAAATCGCAAAATCCTATGTTTTTTTGATTTTACTCACCCTTTTTGGTCTAAATCGATTGCAGAATCGAAGAATGTTCAAAACCATGGTAGGATCACTTCAGAATCGCACAAGTACATAAAACCATTGGACTTTGGTCGATTTCATATGATTATGGGTATTATTTCTTTGGTCAATTTTTACATGTTTTTGCGACCCGATTTGCTAAAGAACAAAGGAAACCATATTCTTTATTCATTCCATACACAACAGCCTCTAAAACACTACAATATGATGGGAATTACCTCCATTCAATCCCAACCCTAAGCTTCACCATTAAAGCTTCATCGCTCATCGATCACTCTATTCAACATTCAAGCTTCATCGTTCCACCTCCATCCCATCTTCGTTCATCGTAAGATATGTTTTCCTTTTCTGTTTTCTTACTTCAGTTTTCTAGTTTTCGTCAGGCATCTAGGGTTTACCTTGAAACTTTAAGTTATTTATGATCAAATAATCTGTCACACATCTAGCTAGTGTTGCCTTTTTGTATTTTATCTAGGTTGTTTAACATTATTATGACTACTAAAGAATATTTGACATATATACTTTGAGTCATTTATGTATATGTATTTCGTGGACTTGAAACATTGAGTCATTTATGAATATATGCACTTTATAATATTTATGTTTAGCATTATTTTTCTTTTGGTATAATCCTTCGATCTTGATTGCGTTTTTACAATTTTCAATTTTTCTGTCCCATATATATCCTATAAAAGTAGTTGAGTAATATCCTTCAATTTTGATTGCGTTTTTACAATTTTCGATTTGGCTATCCCCTTTCAATCTGAAGCAAAATCTTGATTTTGACAAACTTGCTTGGATGAGTACCCACTTTAACAAAACACATTTAAAAACGAATTTAGATCGTTGAATACTCCCTCCGTCTAAAAATAAATGACATAGTTTGACTTTATGCCCTATTCACATAATATACTTTGACCATATTTTTTTTTTTTACTGTTATATGAAGATAAATGGTAGCAATATAAGATGTTGGATTTCTCTCGACGAATCTATTTAAATTTTTTTTTTTTTTTATAGTTTTTGCTAAAACATAATTAAAGATCAAAATGTGTATTGACATGTGTACAATAGTCAACAAAATCACTTATAAAAAGAAGTGCTAGAGCCTTAAAAAATAAAAAACTTTTCGAGGAATAAAATTGGCATCAATTTTTGCTCTCTTTTATATTTTATAACCATATCATTAGAAATCGAACTCAATACTCTATAATGTATAACACCTAAATATTCGCATCAACCACTTGTGCTACATCTCCGTATTATATGCTTTATAAATTATATATTTATTTAAAATAATTTGTCGCATTGTTGGTATCGGTATGTGTATTCGAGATGTCGATGGGGGTTATGTGCTTGCTAAAATAGTATGGTTTGCACCATTGTGTTCAGTGGAGGTTGGCGAAGCTTTAGGACTTTGTGAAGCATTGCAGTGGATGACTGAGTTAGAATTGGATAGAAAATGGATTTCTCTCTGAATTCGAAGCTTCTCGTTGATGCTCTCAATATATAGTACTAATAGTAGCAACAAAGAATTTGGAAGCATTATTAGTCATTGTCAACAGCTACTTAGAACCCAATTGATCAATTCGAAGATAGAGTTTAGCCGAAGGCAAACAAATGAGGTGACTCATGAATCAACACAGACAACCCTATTAGAAGCTAACTCCCAATTATTTATTGATGTACCGCCATATATTAATGACTTGTTATCTAATGAAATGAGATGAATCTCCCCTAATATAAATAATTTGCCGCACAAAAACTATTTTTTATGGGAGCACAATAAAAAATCAAGGTCCTCTCAAAAAAATAATTAAGGCAACTACTCCATTCATTCCCAGAGTGCATCCAGCCACTGCATGATTAATAAAAGAAAAACGGAAAGTAATGCAACCTTTTTTTCACAGCTTATATATATCGTGTTTTCTGGCCCAAGCATGCATATAGAATTAAAATATGAAGTTCAAAGTTTGATTTGACTGAATTCAGTGCCGACAATATTAGTCCAAATAATTGTGTTTATAATTAATTTTATTGAACTAAAGTTAGTAGTCTCAAGCAGATATAAATCATATAATGCAGAGATCCCACCTCTCTATATGTGAATAATGTGATGGTTGGAGAGTTATCCTCATTGCTGCTCCCCCCAACATATTGATAGTACCATATATAATTCCAACAACGTACATCCAGATATTTAGGTCATTCAAGCTATTCCAAGGACAGCCACGCAGTTACGTTACTCTATTCCTATTATATTGGCTGAATCTATGGACAAATCCACATAATTTCATGCCTTAGCTCTATTATATATAAACTATGCCCTAGTGTCTCACCCTACCAAGTTGCCCTTGATTGTCTTTTCTGTGTTACAATATTGCCGGCACAGTGCATGCATAATCCGAAAGATGCGGTAAATGCTCCTGCCCTTTGTCCTTTTTTCTAAGAATGGTTTGGGAAAGAAAAAAAGAGTTATCATATTTCATGAAGATTGTTTTAAGATCATGTAATTACTCTCAAGTAAAAATTGTAATTTAATCGTTATCAATAAGTTGTAATTATATATTTATTTTTTATAAGCAAAATATGTTAATAAAAGACTAATATTTTATCATTTTCTAAAAGTTCAAGTAGTACGTAAATATATTTTTGAAATAAAAAAACAAAGAAGAGGCTTAACAAAGAGAAAAAACAAGTTTCCTTCAAAAAAAGGAGAAAAAATAAGTCATTTTATAAAAAATTTCATTGAGTTTCTATAGTATTGGTCTAGGTGAGATAGGTTTAATTAGTGTTTTCTTATGCTGCGATTTGATTTGTTTCAGTTGTTAAAATAAAAACCGCAAACCGAACCAAACCATGTGGTTGAGTAAGAAAATGATTTGAATCAAATGCAGTTTTTTACAGTTTCGGTTTGAGTTGATTCGATTTACGATTTTTCTATTGGATTTGTTAGGTTTTGAACACCCTTAATTACAACTCAAACACTTTGTAAACAAGGTAATGGGTTATTCCACCAATCTGAAAGAAAAAAAAACATATTTTTTACCTCTACTTTTTGTACTAATAAACCAAGATAAAAACAAAGTCCTCTAATATAAATTATTTAAGAACTCATACAATAAGTTTTAAATCATTTAACAATTTGAGGACCCAATATTTTTTTTTTGTAAGTCAAGTATCCAAATTACAAATTATTAACTAGTTTATTAAAATGAAAAGTGTTGTAAATAATGGAGAAAAATTAGTAATGAGAAAGTAAATATGCATATAAGTATTAAGAGAGGTAAAATTTGAAAGAGATCTATCTAAAATTATCCAGGTGAACACTGCGATCCCGTGAAATGAGTTATATTAGGACCGTTCCTACTCCTATTGCGAATGAGAAATGTAACCTATTATGTGTTGACACTGATAATCTTGTGGGGTTTCGTGTGTGGGGCCGTGTGTCTTTGGGTGATCTTGCTTTGTTCTTTTCTCAAATGGGTTGGGTTCTTCTTGGTCTGAGACCCTGTGCGAGTTAGAAGCTTTTCTTGTTTAGTTTATAGTTGGTTGGTTTTTTGTTGTTGTTTTTGTTTATGAAGTTAAAAAAAAGGGTTAAAAAAGTAAATGGTTCGTCTAAATATACAAACTTTTGGTTTTGGTCCCCTTGACGTATTTATGAGGCATTTGGTCGCTCAAATATTTTTCATCCATGCCATTAGTCCCTACTATAAACTCTTCATTCATGAAACTGACGTGGCATGCCACATGGTTTTTACAATGATGATGTGGAATTTTGAATGTTTTTAGGGATTTTTTTAACAGGTTTATTGTTTTACTATTTTTAAAAGAAAAAAATAATATAAAGACCTCTAAAAAGTATTTTGGGGTATACTTGAATTGATTTAAAGTCCTATAAAAAATATTTATCAATTTTGCTCGTTAATGTACATGAAAAAAACATTAAAACAAATTCAAGTTTTTAAGGTTTATTACATTTTTTTCTTTTAAAAACAGTAAAACAATAAATCTTTAAAAAGAAAAATAAAAATAAAAATTCAATTTACTTTTAAACAAAAATTAAAAATCCATGTAACTATTGTAAAAAGCCATGTGGCAATGCCATGTCAATGGACATACACATGTGGCATTGCCACATCAGCACCGTCATTGATGAGTTAACAACAAGGACTAATTGCATGGATGAATTTTTTTTGAGGGACCGAAATGTATAAGAAATATTTTAAAGGCACAAAAACAAAAAAGTTTGTATATTTAAGGGAACCATATACTTATTTAAGCCATCTTTAATAAAATAAAATAAAAACTTATTCAACCATTGAGTCAAATCTATGGTGCACAAGGGACATATATTTTGCACCATGCACAAAATTGTTTATACAATTAGATTAATAAATCTCACTATTAAATTAAATGAAATATAATGAAATTTAATGACTAAATGGTAGAAAATAAGTTTACGTACAGTTTGTTTGTGTATATTTGACAAAACATTTTCCATAAAATTGTGTATATTTGACAAAACATTTTCAATAAAATAAGTTTACGTAAAGTTTGTTTGTGTATATTTGACAAAACATTTTCAATATAATTGTGTATATTTGACAAAACATTTTCAATAAAATAAGTTTACGTACAGTTTGTTTGTGTATATTTGACTAAATGTTTATCCTACCAACCTACTACAAAAACCTATCATATCAACTAATCATAAGGAATAAAATTAAAACTTTTAAAACATATGTAGGAGAGTTAACATAAAACCTAAAATAAATCTATAATCGACTAAATGTGAAATTAAGCCTACTATTTTTAGTAACAAGTCAAACTTAAACTTTTTAGTCATCCATGTTTTAAATCAGTGAAACAAATAGAAATCATCTACATTTTTTATAACTTAAACTTATACTTAGTAATCCCTTATATGCCATTCTTATAATTAAAAATAAGATTGAAAAAGAAATTTATTGCATTTTATTAGGTAAAATGTGTCAAATGCATGAAGGAGCATATTATCTATAATACGAGAGTTAGGATTTAATGATGCTACCTATACTAACTCGTGAGCAATCCCATTTACTTATCTTCTATTGAACTCGACATATGTAGATAATTTATCTAACAATCAACGAAAATTAGTTTGTGGGTATTGCCGTATTGCTTACAATTTTATTTGTGTGACTGGTTTTAATTGGTTGTTGGGAGAATTGGGTCCTCTCAATTCTGGAAGAGTAACCTAGGTCACACCTACACTAAATGTGCATATCATTGGATATTGCAACTAGACGACAGGAAGGAAATTTAATGCTCCCACACCTAAAAACCCCAAACAGAAGTGAATAAATGAGTAATAGCAAGTGGTCACACACATCCATCAAAATACCAACGTTCACATTGAGATAGAAAGGAGGTGTTAAACAATTTGTTAGGTTAGGTGTCTTTCATATCCTTCCTTTCTTTATCTATTAAATTCAAATCTGATCTTTATGTTAGGGTCACCTCTATATGAAACATCTTAATTTTGAACAAGACTCCAATTGACATAGGTCCAATCTAGAAGACTATCATAGAGTTAATTATAAGTGGATGAAATGAAACATTGCCTTTACTCTTAAGACACCAATAAGATGATAACATTCACTTAACTTAATGCAATGTATACAACAATCACCCCAGGTGAGGCTATAGCCTAAAGCTACTGCCTAGGTGGACACATGTGCCCTAACTTTTAACATCATGCATAGACCCCTACTTGGTTTGTTTGTTTGCTATTGTAAGAGTTCCCTTTTAAAGATGAATTTAATAGAATTTACAAGGTCACGTTTTGCCCATGATTTAACTATATGCGAATTCTCATATCATTTGGAAGGTTACATTATCAGATTTCTTTAAAGTTCCAGTGATAAGAATTTGGTCGAATAGGTTCAATGAATTATGAAGCCCTTATTTCATTGGTCTAAACAAGTTCAATTCATGCTACTGTGTATAATGCCAATGAGAAGATACAAGTGACAATTAGATCAATCCACGGACATTTATCTGTTGTGCAAGCTGTATATTGAGTTGTGATTATCCAATTGAGGTGATTTCTGCTGCATTAGGAAGCTAAGAAAATGTATTACCTTTTTCTTTAACATCAAACAAATTTTATTAATAGGCCTAGATAAATACAAATGATACTAAATCCACCGTTGATAATAGCGAAAAGACGGGCACTCACATGCCTGTCTTTCCGCTCCTTCATTAACTTTTGAAAAATATTAACAGTATTTTTTTTTACGAAATTTTGATTTTAAATAAAACTAAAAATATAAATATTTGTTTCTTTCAAATTATAACAAAGTAAACTAACCATGATTATCTATTTCAATGACACCAACATATAACAAAAAAATCTAAATTCTTATTTTTTTAATGACACCAACAACAATCTTTATTATACAAAAATTGTTCAAGGGTATAATTGGGATAGTGAAAAAGTAAGTATGAATATACTTATCTAGTTTGTTACACTTTCTAAAGGATAAAGGAAAAGATATTGGACATATATATTCATATCGTGTTTGTTACACTTTTATTTTAACATTTGAATTTACTCCTATCTCTTTGTTGTATGTGTTATTTATATTAAAAGTTGAGGGTAATTTTGGAAAGGATAAAACCAGTTCAAAAGAGGTAAAATATATTATTTTCTTTATAGATAATATAGATAAAGTAGGAGCAGTATTTACACCATCCACAGCAAACCTATGAAACTTAGTAGTCGAGGCCACCCATCCAAAAAACTAGATAAAATTATATCAAAATACAATCAAGAGGAGCAACATACCACTCATAAAATATACAAATTAAAGAGACTCCTTTTTCTTCCTCAGAAACCATTGCCAAGACAAACTTTCAAGAATTTGGATTTAATCCATTAATTGAATGAAGATGATTGAAGGATTAGATTAGATTTAAAATTTAAATTAAGATTAGATGAAATTTTATTAATCAAATTTAAAATTTGGGTTTAATTATCTTATGTTTAGGTATGATTTTTTTGGGTCAATTAGAACTAAGATATCTATTTATATTGCCTTCTATTACTTTTTGTGAAGAAGCAAACAATTTTATTTACCAACACATAATCCAAGCATTGCCTAAAAAAACACACATAATCCAAGCACAGGACATCCAAGCATTGCCTAAAAAAACACACATAATCCAAGCACAGGACATCATGAGATTATTACACACATAAGCATATTCCATCGAAGGTGTCTGTGTTTGTGTGGCGGCTCCTCCGTGATCGACTCCCAACAAAAGACAACTAGGCGCGGCGACAAGTCATTCCCACTACCGATACGGTTTGCACTACAGGTTCACTACAAGAAACTTGCCATTTAGCAACGGCAGAAACCGTTGGTAAAGGTCTCAAAAGCCGTTGGTATAGGTCATAAAACCTATACCAACGCCCACCTGCTACCGTCTAGGATACTATGCTTATA
>Ga0228711_1006140_pt1 | contig 18012 bp, 12 predicted proteins | sample MedpolnodulmetaG_2_FD_177996 | JGI IMG/M metagenome (GOLD analysis project Ga0228711, IMG submission 177996) | Root nodule microbial communities from Medicago polymorpha collected in Santa Monica, California, United States - brown nodules | ecosystem: Host-associated > Plants > Roots > Nodule...
TTATTGTTTCACCATTCAATTTTAAGGGGTGTATTGGATTAAGATTTTAAAAGACAATTTAAAAAAAAAAAAAGAGTCTCGTGAATTATAAAAAACTTTGCAAGATTGAATGACTTTTAAGATCTTAAAAGACTGTCGAGATTTACAATTTGAGTTTCCAATTATTTATATCATAGATTTGGAATGATTATAGATTTATAAGATTTCAAATGACTCTATGAATTTTAAGCATCATTGAAGATAAATGATTATGTTACGGATAGGGCTGACAATGAACTGAACCAACTCGATTAAAGTTCATAATTCGATTTGACAATTCATTCATGAACCAAATGAGCCGAACTTGAGTCGAAAATTAAGTTCGTCAACTAATTGAGTTGAACTTGAGCTATGTGTAGTTCGACTCGTTTGGTTCACGAGATGACTCGATTATATATATATATATATGGGTTTTGCTAGAAGACACCCTTTATGAAGGTGTCTTTTAGCAAGTTAGATAATTTTAAATTTATATAGAATTGATTTTACACAATTAGATAATTGATCATGTATATAATACTTTAAAAACTAAGACAAACACTTAGCAATAATAGGGTAAAAATGAACTACTTTAAAATAGTCCTGCATCGAAACATGCATGAAAAATGGAGGATACGATTATCTATAGTAATAGAAACATATGACATAAGAAGGCAATATTGGATTTGGTGGATGCATACTAGTGTTAATTACTATGTGTAATAATAGCTAAATTCTTTGACTTTGAGTTATCTGGTTCAAGTGACTTTACTCATTTCCATACCTAAAGTTATATGCTTTGATCAAACGAATTGAACCTAATGAGCCGAACCAAATTGTTCGTGAACTTTAAACGAGCCGAACTTGAGCTGAAAAAAAGTTTGTGTCAAACTCGAACCGAGGTTCGAATCGAGCCAATTGTTAACGAGTCGAGTCGAGTTCATACATGTTCGATTCGACTCGACTCATTTCCAGCCCTAATTACGGACTAAGCATCAGCCCATGTTGCTGACCCAACATGCAACGGTCCAGTCATGCATAATCCTCGCTTGCATGAGGACTACATACGACCTATCGTGCCACACATAAGCAAGTATTCGTCGATCAAGATCGTTTATGTGATCTCTATAATATCTTTCACAAAAATAATTACATATGAGCTCCCCTAATATAAAGGTGGCTACACGTCCAATGGGGACATGTTACACATTTTTCACCACTTTCATCGACTCTTCTATCGAGATCTCTATAATATGTTTGTGGTGTCACTATAATTTCACCAGAGAACCACCTCCGTCGTGAACTAGAATTGCTATGTTGCATCATAAAATCTCTTGTGTGCTTTAAATTGATTGAATATACCTCGATATAGTATACATCATATCATTATCACTAGAAGGAGGGGAATTACTTCATTGATTTCGAATCTCGACAAAAGCTTTCGTTGATCAAGTTAAGACTTTTGCTACATATGATTGAAGAGGGTATGTAAGCTACTATCATCATAGGAAATGTAGGGTGTCGTGGGAATAAGTCAAACGCCTGTACATATGACTCAACTACCTTTAGTAAGAATACTACTCCCAAGGATGGAGCCACATATGGTTGTGTGAGTGTGTCTGTTAGTGCCTCCACAAAGTTGTGTATAATTGTTAATGAATATTACATACCTAGTAGTGATCCACATATCAATTAGATATTATATTTACCAAAAGAAAGTTTTATAAGTCTTCAACCCGTCTCAAGCAATTTTGAGGACTAAAGCAATTTCTAAGAATCACGTCTTTTTAAAATTAATATGTTTTTTAAAAAAATATTTTATGTAAATTTTATTTTTCGATCTTTTTATATGCAAAATTGCTTATTAAGTTATCATAATCAATTTTATTTAACAATTCTTTTTCAATGGATAATAAAGTCAACTTATATAATATTTGTTGAGAAATTGTCGCTCTTAGATATAATCTTATTAATTTTAATTGTGATTAAAAAAACTAATACTTTTGTGAAAATCACAAAGTTAAAAAAAAAGTCGTTGTTATCTCATTATGAGTATTGCTCCTCCTCCTCTTCTCACACGTGCATACACACACACAAACAAGTTTAAAATTTTTTGGGCGTAAAGCAAGGACTTTCCTGACCTAATGGTTGAGACAGCCCCGAAACCACTATTGTCAGTCTCCAAAACCTATACGAAAATTTCAACAAAAATGTCATAAGAAAAAATATATATACACATGAATATATTTAAAATAGAAGGCGAAATAGAAGTGAATTTTGAGGGATTTGTATGTCCTTACCAAAGTTGTTGTGTTGAATATACTTAAATTATTTGTACTGTTGCTAAGGTTACTTGTGATGATCGTGGCATCCATGCCCTCTCCGATCATATCAAGGTTTTGCTTATTGACTTGAACGTTTTCGTTGTAAAAACCTCTTTTGATGAATACGACATATCACTTCACACTAGAGTCAGGTGCTGCATTCACAACATCCATTACCCTTGTGAAATTTCTGGTACGGTCTGCATAAACTACAACATCAAAATTATATTTTGCCTCTAACGTAACATCTGTTTGTCTTTTGGGCTAACCCAAGATGGAAATTGGCCATGGCTAGAAGAATAGTCTGACATGGTGTGCTCAATTTTTGTTAGGAGATTATAAACTAACGAATCAACATTAGCGATTTTCGTTGCAATTTTGTCTTTAATTTTATCACTCGTTCCTTCAAATTGATCCATAAACGTATTTGTGTTCGCATGAATCATGTTTAACCAAGTACTTAAAGAAATTTTTATTAACCATTAGGCCTGTCTCAACCAATTTTGAGGCTAAAGCTAATTCTAAAAATCGTACCTTTTTAGAATTAATATATTTTGTAAAATATATTTTATGAAAAAAAAATCCATCTTTCTTAGATGCAAAATTGCTTATGAAGTTATCATAATCAATTTTACTTAACAGTTATTGAGAAATTGTCGATCTTAGTTAAAATCTTAATAATATTAATTGTGATTAAAAAAAATTAATACTTTTGTAAAGATTGCAAATTTTAAAAAATATCGTTGCTATCTCATTACTAGTATTGTTGCCCCTTCTCCTCTTCTCGCACGCGAATATGCACATGCGTGTGTACACATGCACACAAACAAGTTAAAAACAAAATAAAAATTTGGGCGTAAAACAAGGAGTTTACTGACCTAATGGTTGAGACAACCTCGATATCACTATTGTCAGTCTCCAAAACCTATACAAAAATTTCAACAAAAAAGTCATAAGAAAATATAGACATGAATATATTCAAAAGGGAAGGCGAAATAGAAGCGAATTTGGAGGGATTTGTATGTCCTTACCAAAAGTTGTTGTATTGAATGTACTAAAATTATTTGTACTGTTGCTCGAGTTACTAGTGATGATCGTGGCATCCATGCCCTCTCCGATCATAACAAGGTTTTGCTCATTGACTTCAACATTTTTTTTTGTAAACACCTCTTTTGATGAATATAACATATCTCTTCACACTAGAGTCAGGTGCTGCATTCACAACGTCCATTACCTTTGTGAAATTTTCGGTACGGCCAGCTGCAACTACAACATCAAAAATCTGTTCTGCCTCTAGTTGCAGCAGCTGTTTGTCTTTTAGGCTAACCCAAGATGAAAATTGGCCATGGTTGGCAGAATGGTCTGACATGGCGTGCTCAATTTTTGTGAGGAGATTATAAACTAGTGAATCAACATTAGTGATTTTCGTTGCAATTTTGTCTTTAATTTTATTACTCGTTTCTTCAAATTGATCCATGCACGTATTTGCGTTCGCATGAATCAGGCGTAACCAAGTACTTGGAGAAAGTTTTATTAACCATCAGGCCCGTCTCAACCAATTTTGAGGCTAAAGCGAATTCTGATAATTATGTCTTTTTAGAATTAATATTTTTTTTAAAACATATTATGTAAATCTTATTTTTTGATCTTTTTCAAATGCAAAACTGATTATAAAATTATCATAATCAATTTTATTTAACAATTATTTTTCAATGGACAACAAAGTCAACTCATATAATTTGGGTCATTCATATGAAATAGAAGGCTTGGCTCTGATAATAAAATAGGCCCCCAGTAAATTAAAAACACAATTTTTTTAAAAAAATTCTAATCCTAGGAGGGATAGAGGAAGACCGGAAAAAAAATTGTAGAACCTAAAATTTATAAGGTATATATTAGCAACATATACTAAAATTTGTCAACATTCAACGTCCAACATATAACAAAACTAATAATTATATTTTTCAACAATGAACATATAACAAAAATTTCGACATTCAACATATACTTGCAACATTCAACAAAATTAACAATTATACACTGAACTTTTAAAAAGTAATTACTAATAAACATTAAGCAATGTATAATAAAATTTGTGTAGCTAAACTTCATCAAAAAATCAGATTCATAAGAACTTCTAAACATCAAACGAAATATAAAAATTAAGCGAAAGAAAGGTGTTGAGTGAGAAGAAAAAACTCAAACGCGTATCAAAGAAAGAAAAAGAAGAAACATATGTTTTTATTTTATTTTAGTGGAGGGTGGGTATTAGGCTTTTTTTTTTTGGCCCATGGCTTTTGGAGGCTTGGCTTGGTTGAACTGTTTGCACTCCCCCAAAGTCGGGCTTGCATATAATCTTTGTATATTGTTGATCTTCGATAAAATTTTAGTAATTGTAATTATGAATAAAAAAAAATCAATACATTTGCAAAAATCGCAAAGTTAAACCAAGTTGCTATCTCATTACTAGTGTTGTTGCTCATCCTCCTCTTCTGACACGCACATACACGCGCACACACACAAAAGTTTAAAAAATATATAAAATTATGGTGTATAGTATAGCAAGGGTTTTACTGACTTAATAGTTGAGACACTCTAGTCTATTGAGACTAGAGGACTTAGTGAAAGGAAGGCAAGTGAAGGAAATGAGAAGAATAATGGAAATTTGTATTGTGTTTTTCATTTGTAAAAGCTAAGACAGTGGTTTGTGTTTGTTTTCTGGTTTATGGATGTTGTTCGAATACATTGGTGGTTTGTCGTATGATTTTGTCTTGTTTTATGTAAGTGCGGAGAGTTGTTGTGCATCATTAATCATCAGGCTTACTCTTTTTTCTTCTACAGTAAGCCTTATAGGAAATATTACTGAATGTTGCAATACATAACACTGCAATTTCTAGCTTGTCCATCACTTTAATCGATGAAGTGTACAAGAAAGTGAACAAACATATTCTTTATGGGGGAAAATAAAATTAGTTTGTCGCAAAAAAACATATGCTCGAACTCTATAGAAAGTAAACAAAACAAATTCGTCAAAAAAGCTTCTCAAATAACTAGCTAATGATCTTCAAACATGCTTCATAAAGTGAACTCAATAGAAAGCTTCTTGCCAAAAAAAAGTTCACTTGCTAGAACTCAAAGAAGAAAGTTCAATTTGTTTTTTTGAAAAATGTATCATCTGCATATTGAAGATGAGATACGACTTCTTTCGAATTCTCAGTCTGAATCCCCTTAAAATAACCTAGTCCAACCGCCTTTTTCATCAACGCTCACCCCTTACTGCACTTGTTCTGGACACCCATTTACCAACACCAACATACTCCAAGAAAACACATGCTCTCCTCCAATCCCTCCATCGAGCATGTGTTACTATTTGTGCTCGATGGAGACATAAGCTTATGTCTTCTTTCGTAAATATTTAGACATAGTTTTGGTCCTCCTTTATATATTTTAGAGTTGGTTTTAGCCCATTATTTTCATGCGTTCACAAATTGGTTTTCCAGTTTTAAAATAACTCAATTTTGATATCTCTTATATATTTTTTGACTAAAAATGGTGGTGTAATGTGTTTTAAATGACGTGAAATACAATCTTATGATATAAAATCATCAAAGATGGATTAATTATTTACATGTTATTAATTAATTTATGAAGTTGAAATTGAAGTTTTAGGGGGTTTTCTTGCAAATTTATGAGTGTTGATCATTTCAGATCATCAGATTGTAAGTTATGCCATTTAATACACACCATATCAAAAAAAAACTGAGTCCATAAATCTAAAGGAGAGATTCCAAAACTAGGTAATTTTGAAATGGGGAAACCAATATTTCATAAACGGATAAAAATAGAGGGAGTAAAATTGTAATTGAACCAATTATTTATTTCTTTCATTTTCAATTTTATTTTCTCATATATATCCTTGAATTTGACAACAATGTGAAATTGCAAAGTTAAAATCAAGCACATGATCACATAAGATGTGCATGGTTAAAATCACAATGAGTTTTATGAAATTACGATGAAACCGTATAATTTTACTGAAGGTATAAAGTGTAATTTTTATTAAAATTCTAATGGCTCATAATTTTACTAAACTCATCCTTAATACAAACATATAAATAATGAGATTTGCTAGGATACACCCACTAGTTTTTATTAAGGTGTGTTTTAGTAAATATATAACTAAAAAGTTGTTAAATACACCTTAAGGTGAATGTTGCTAAAACACACCTTCTAAAAAATAGTGGGTGTATGTTAGCAACTCCCATAGACATTTGCTAGAATACACTCACTTTTTTTTAGAAAGTGTGTTTTAGCAAGTTATAACTAAAAAGTAGTTAAATGTACCTTAAAGTGTAGCTTGCTAAAACACTCGTACACAAAAACTAGTGGGTGTGTTCGAGCAAATCACATAAATAATATACTTGTAGTATTTTACAAAGTCACACATACATATATAATAAACAAATAAAACATCAAAACCTACAAAGTTCATAAATATGATTCATTATAGAACTCAAGCATATGCATTTGTTGTCAATAAAATTAAGGGTTAAATAAGTTTTCCGTCCCTATAGATATAACGAATTTTGATTTTCGTCCCTAAAAAATTAAACTGAATGTTTTCATCCTCATAAAAAAGTTTATTTTGTTTTTTGTCCTTAAAGTCCAATCTATGTTCATGTAAATATCAAGATTATAACTTTTTTATGTTAAAATTGTATCTATATTATGTTCGTTTATTATGTTCAACCTTTGTATATTCTTAATGTGTTCAAAAAAATTCAAAAACATGTCAAAATTATATTCATTAGGGACCAAAAACAAAATAAAAAATTTTGTGAGGATGAAAACATTCAGTTTAATTTTTTAGAGACTAAAATCAAAATTTGCAATATTTATAGAGACGAAAAACTTGTTTAACCCTGAAATTAAACAACAAATGTCAATGAGCTTACACTCAAAGTCCTACGTACACATACAAACCTATTTAAACTACTTAAAACACATGGCCTAGCTAGAGTCTCACACACCTTGTGATTTTCAATGAACCAAACTTGCAAGTCAATAACCCTTTTTCATGCTCAGAACCGAAAAACTCTGATTCATGTGCATGTGTTTTACATTAATTGTGTCAAAGGTCGTCATCATCTGTCAGCTTAAGTCCCAAACACCAAGGCCTTGTGTTTTTGACTCCACAGTCCACTGTCCTTCTTAGAGACATACTAATATCATCCCATATTTTCTTGCACTCAGCTCCATTCCTATTAAATCCCATATAAACCATCCTTTCACCTATTTCATCCCAAACACCATCATCCAAGTATCCTTTTTCTCTTACTTGATGTTCAAAACCACTCCTTAGTTGTATCAAGTTTGAAATTTCCATTTCTGTCCATCTATGAATATTATCCACACTTTCAAAAGGGTATTCATAATTTGTTGTATCATTTGCTTCTTGGCTCTTACTCTTATTTGGTGCTTCAAGTTGTATCCCAATATGTTTTCTTACAACTTCTAACAATGCAGAATCTCTTGCTTCAACCCATGCTTTTTCTTTAGCCCAAAGTTCATGAATTTCTTGATCAAACCTCATTGACTCTTTTCTCTTCCTTTCTTCTTCCTTTGATGCCATCTCCTGTTCTCTTTGTTCAACAACACTCAACATTCTCTCCATCCAAGCATCTTGAGTCTCAATAATATTTTTCATGTGAGAATCTACAATCTCCTCAACTTTACCTCTCCAACTTTTCCTTGCCCTCCTATGACCACTTTGCCTTTTCTCCTTCGACGACTTCATCGTGTGTGCAATAGTTGAGAGATCCTCATCGTTGTTTTCAGATGAGGATGTCTCAAATTCAGACGAGTTTGAGAAACTTAGGCTTTGTGAGTACTTGTGGTTATGGATCAAATTGTGATCATTGCCATTAGTATTTTCTTGGTTTATTGTGAATGTTGGAGTTTGAGTAGCAACAAAGGAAGCATTAGGGGTAATTTTGTCTAAAGTTGAGGCATTAGAGTTTGTGTTTGGTTCTCCACATATTGCTTCAAGCTGTCTGAAAAATCTATAGTGTTTACCATCTTGTCTACTAGCTTTACCTTCCTTGGTCTTCTTGTAATACTTGTACAAATTCTCAAACTTTTCTTTGCATTTCTTTCCACTTCTTTGGTACCCAAATTCCTCAGCCATTATCCTAAACAAGTAGATCACAAAGCTATTAAATTATATGTTATACACATATAAAACACCAACACAATTTGTAGCAAAAAAACATATCAACAAATTTAATTGCGATTTTAAAAAAATAAAATTGAACATAATGTTTTTTATGTTATTAATATCAGAAAACTACTGCAATCGATATTATATCAACCATATTTATTACGCCTTGTGCATACTTGAGTTGTTTTAATAAATTTAGTTGTAATTGAAACCTTGGGGTAAAAAATTGTACTAATTAATGAAGACCAAGACCACATGTTATTTTCAAACAAAAAATCAAATCAAGTGATCAGGCTGAATATTAATGTTAGTGTTTTGTACTGAAAGGATTAAAATAATGAAAACATTCTGATCTCTTCATTAATGATGTCAGAAACATCAAATATTTGCATTTGAATTAACAAAACTCCAATAGCCCTAGCTAGGTAGCTGTGCAAATTAGGTTAATAGGACTATATATACAAAACAAAGACAGGCTTTCAGTGTGAAAAATCCTTAATTTGCACCTGCAATGAATGATTTAATATCATGGAAAAAACCAGTGCAAGTAAGTATAGTCACTACACAAGTCAGTGAAAATTCTTAGACAAAACTAGAAATATATCATAGTAAAAAAGCACATGGATCTTCAGTTAGCTATAACACTTGAGACAAAAAGGAAATTATCATGGAAAAAAAAAACCTGTCATATTCAATCACAAAAGGAAATTATGCTAAAAAAAAAAAGTGAAATAAAAAGCTTGGTAAACCAGTAATTAATTAAGACACTAACATATACCTAGAAATTTCATTCCACAAGGGTGCTTTCTGATTATTCTCTCTGAACTTAGAATCAAGACGAGATCTGATTTCAAGAAGAGAAAGAGTCTCTTGTCTAGGCCATCTGTTGTTACAAGAATCAAAGTTACCAAGCCATCCTTTATCAGAAGTTTCTAAACCTACACAGAATGCAGTAGAAGCAGTAGCATGATCTGAATTAGAAGCTGCAGCAGCAGTAGCAGCTATAGTGGTATTTGTAGGGTTAACAGTGGAGGAATAGTCATAGTGGTGGTGAGTGAAGCTACTACGAGGGTAGAAAATATCACCAACTATCATAGGGTCATAGGAATAATTTGGTGGGGGAAAAGTAGCACTAGCAGCACCACCATACAAACAAGGTGGTTCTACTGGTAGATGTGTAGTGTTTCTCGATGATGTTATCAACCGCCGGAGATCCTCCGGTAACCCATATAGGTCACTCATCTTCTTTACTTCAGAGAGAGAGAGAAGGGTGAAGAAGAATTGGATATGGTTATGTGAAGAAATGAAATTTTTTATTTTATTTAATTTTTTTGGTATGAAACTGAAATGAAAGGAGACAGGATCCGAGTCTACCGCTAGTCTTAAAAGTTAGACTCACTCATCTATGTAGCTATAGCTAGGTAGTGTATTATGAGAGAGGAAAGGACATGATTTTTTAGTAGAAAAGACTCAAGTACTTTGTAAGGGAAAAAGCATAAATTACATCCTTTCAAACCTAGGCAAGGAGATATATAAAATACTAGTATTATTACTCTTTTATTTCCTGAAATACTGTTGCTATTTTTGCTGGTAATTAAGTTTCTGATTATCATAAAAACTAGCAAATTGTATTGTGCAACATCACTAGAAGTTCAGTCAGTAACCTTATTTTTTTCACATGAGAAAGATAAAACAAGCACTCTTACCTCAATATTCAAATCATAATTTTTTTTTCTTTCAATCCTATACCAAGTAAATCACTAACTCCATGTTGAGTTTAAGGGCAAGAGTACCTAATAACTTAAAATTTTGGATGGTGATATTGTGTCTCTCTTTAGGTGGTTTAGGATCATTGGCGGATTGTTGCTCCTCGCACTCCTTTAACTCCCCCAATACTCCATCCTGAAGGCGAACATAATGATTTTTACATATATATCTAACATGAGCATCTAAAAAAACTTCCCTAAATTTTAGCAAAACATTCAATTTTCTCATTTTTTATTATTATAAAATTCACATTTTTACTTACAAAAAATAAAGTCCACCTTTTGACCCTTTTAAGAGCATAAAAGACAAACCCTGATTTACCCTTTGACCCGTTTAGGAGCATAACAGACAAACCCCAATTTTCATTTTCATTTTCATTTTGATATAATACAAGTGCAACTATATGCAAGATGTACCACCGTAGAACTTGGCTGGTATATGTAAAATCTTAGTGCAAAATACAGAAAATTCTTGTTAAGTTTTGTTAAGATATATCAAGTGATTGAGTTAGGATGGAAGCATATTTAATGTTACGTCCACTAATGGAAGAGAGACAAGTGGCAGAGCATCACACAATGCAATTTTATATGCCTGCATATATACTGCACCATACTACTGCATTGGTCGAGTGACGTATGTACAGTATTTGAGGCTTAACCTTTTTTATTGCTTTCCTTACTATTCTCATTATTCAACAGCATGTAGCATCTTTACTGAGGATATTATTATCTTAGCTCTTACATGGCCTTTTTACTTGGATTTGATCTTAAATGGTAGCTAGGTAAACTGTAAACATATATATGAGCATTTTTTGTTTTTAGATGTAGCATGCTAGTTTTTCCATAAGACAAATTTGATATCTCAACTATGTTGACACATCAAATTTACCTCATATCATTTATCTAATAAAAATATTGATTAATAAAATTAAAAAAATACAAAATATATCTTTGGGGTCAAACTTGATGAAGAGCGTAATTTTGTAAATATAGCAGCAACATGACCAAAATTAAAATAAAAGCAAACAACTATCATCTGAATCTACAATTATTAATTAGGAAGACTAGGATGATTTTTAAGAGGCCCCGACTTATAATCAAAATGACCTGATGACCCACCCCAAAAGCTTGTTTTCAGTTTCCAAATATGTCATATTTATATCGTTTTGCAAGACCCTAGTAAAAAGATCAGGGTTTTTATTTTAAAGAATTTATTTTTTGGGTTTGTAGGTGTTGGTGATTAATTTCACATTGACTATAATAAACTAAATGTTGGATAAGTGACTCCTAATGTTTTAAGGTTTTATACGAAGATATTATATCTTAAAATCTTGTTATATATCAAATATTGACTTATTGTTGCTTCCGGCACTTCTTTGAATTCTCAACAAGACTATTTATTTAGAAATTCAATATTAATTTACCTTATTTTTCTACCACATTTAAACTATAGTTGAGTATTCATGATGGATATTTGTATTGTATGCACTGAAAAATAAGAATTTCTAAAACGGTCGATATGAAAATTAAGAGAAATTTGATACAAATAATGAATGATATTTTAATCTCTACATAGAGTATCACATAAGTAGGCAACATGGTCAGATTCAAATTATATCTACAAAATTCACACGTGGAAATATAATATACTATATAATACTTAGAAGTATATAACTCAAACAATCTATTATGGTAAACTATATAATTGGGATTATGAAAGATCGATGCATAGAAAGGAGGATTATATATAGAATTCAATTTGGGATGATCCGAGGATTGTTCTCGGGATCTATCACCTCAAATCTATCTCTATACAACAAGTCCATTCACTTTTTTTTTTCTCCAACAAAATAAAAAAAAAAAGAAAGAAAGGAAGGAAAAGAGATGGGAGTCCCTGAATCATTGTCATAACTGATTGCTTAGTTCAGACGTTTGTTGACCTACTTGTCTTGTTGCAGTGTTTGTAGGCCAATCCCCTTTAATTGCTGCCATGCACATTGACGTAGCCAAGCAATATATTATAAGCAAAATACAACTTGTTTTGGCTACACCAACATGTGACTCATGACTATGTCACGTGGCTAGATAACTAGATTGCTCATCGGCCATCATCCTCAAATTCCTCCTCGATGATATAAAAAAATTGCTGCCAAATAGATATTTGTTAAGATGTTTTAGAGATAAATATAACAAAGTGGTGTAATATAGTTTTTTTATGGCATGTTTTAGAGTTTACAAGGAAAAGACAAGAGATGACTTTGGAAAATATGATGGAGGAAGTGGGAAGAATGAAGAGATTTGATAGGGAAGAACTTTGAAGAGTTTATTTTTTTGCACAATACAAAATTCTCTTAATTTGGAGAGTTTAAATCCACCATATGTTGTTGTTATAGCGCTCTCTATAAATTAAAAGTATATCTATCAGAAATTTTTAATTGTCATTCAAATAAAGTGTGATATATTTCTTTTTATTTTCTTATCCTCTCCCCCCCCTTGCACCAAACTCCCAACCAGGCCCTTAACCAATGATCTAAATATGCATATACTAATTAATCTAATGACTTTAAAATATGATATGTATGATGGACCACATAAAGAAGTAGTTCAGAATAGATTCACCTATTTTGCCTGGTAAAGAAAAAAACATAGATTCACCTATTCTTTTTTTATGGGGAAATTCACCTATTTTTGTATGCATAATAAATTTTCTTAAGTGTTAGGCATGCATAATCAAAAGCTTGAAAATGTAAAAGAGAAAATGGAAAGTGTTCCTTATGCGGTCTTACATGGGAAAGTGGTGTTTGTTCTTGCCTAAATGGGAAAGGTACACAAAAGGCTAGCTGGACAACATGGTTTGGTTATCACAATTATACGGACATTTGGTAAGGGTGGGTGGGGGTCATGATGGGGAAATGGAAGACTATATGATGGATTTGCACGATGATTGTTAATTATTTAAAGATAAATCAAAGGTTTAAGCCTTTGAGGCCTCTTTATAGATTCACATCATTGGATAATCTCGTTTTGAGAATTAATTTCCAACCGTTCTTCATTCCTCTCCCTTTTCGTGGGTCCAATGTCAATGCAAACAAGACCGAATTTCATCATAGCAAATCTTAGATAGACAAGTGGGATTAGATGCACCACATAGAGAAATATTCTTACAACCAATTTTATACATGTAATAATTTAATTTTTACATGAAAAATATTACTCCTATAAATTTTTTATAATATATATAAACTTATAAATTATAATTTCTCTCTATACATTTTATATATTATTAAAAATTGTTAAGAAATATCTTCTGCATAGTTGACTCTATTTAATGTGTATATATTTACCTTCTTTGATAGTTAACTCTAGTTATTTTCCTTTCGATTAGCTTAACATACTTCTGTAAATATATTATATATATGGCCTAGAGGTACATACAGTACAAAAAATATACACAGAATTCTATTCCAAATTGTTCTTCTCATATTTTATATTCTATATTTCATTTTCATACTGTTGTCTTAAGAAAAATGGTGTATGATTTTCATTGCAAATGTGTACGTGGTAGAGAAATGGTTTAAATATTTTGGGTTCATAGTATAAAATGATGGAGAAATAGAAATAGCGGTAAATTATCGTATTCAAGTTGGGTGGTTAAAATTGAGAAGAACTTCAAGTGTTTTATGGGATAAGAAAGTAGTGCTTAAGTTGAAAGGAAAATTCTATGAGATAACAATCAGATCGGCGACGTTGTATGATACAAGGTGTTGGGCAGTTAAGAACTAACACGAGAATCAAGTAAGCGTAGTGGAGATGTAGATATTGTGTTGGATGGGTGATAAGACTAGACATGAAATGATTATGAATGACACCATCATAGAGAGTGTTGGGGTAACACCTATATTAGAAAATAAGTTTATGTGGCTTGGGCATGTAGAGAGAAGATATGTAGATGATGTAGTACCGATCAGATAGAAGTTTGTCAAATCAAAAGAGGTAGAGAAAGACCTAGAAAAATTATAAGAGATATTGTTAGAAAAGGTTTAGAGGTTAATGAGTTATATTCAAATATAGTTTATAATAAAACATTATGACGTAATTTAACTCATGTAGCTAACCCCATTTAGTAGGATAAGACTTGGTTGTTATTGTTATTTGTTGTGTATTTTTTCGAGACATTGTTTGTTTTGTGTTTGAGGAGTAGTCATTGCATCGACAAGAGTAAATGAATAATATTAATTGATTTTCCCTTTTACCTTTAAAATAACTTTTAATTGAAAAAAGTATTTATCTTAGGGGGACAACATCAATATTTTTTATAGAAGGAAAAAATCAATTATAAAAGTAAAATAAAAATCTCTTTAGAGCAATAAATAAATCTCCTTGGATCGGATACCGGGTTTTAAAATAAAAAAATTCCAATTACTTCATCTAATCGATATTCATTTCTTTTCAAAGAATTTCATATTTGGATTTATGGAATTTAGTAGAAATAAATAAATCTTTTTTATATTTTGCTATTGATATCGTGGTATTTTTTATTATGGCCTCAAACAAAGCACAAAAAGAAAATCTCATACTAGTGTTTATGCAGAGCCGTTTCGTAGCATATTGGATATATTCAATAGTTAAAACAGAGAAACTTCAACAACAAAGAGACCGCATAGCGCAGTGGATTAGCGCGTTTGACTTCGGATCAAAAGGTCGTGGGTTCGACTCCCACTGTGGTCGATACTTTTTTCTTTTAATTTACCAGTAATCATTTCTATTCTAGCACAGATTAATATTTGATTTACTTAGATATCCAAATTATTTTTCAAATCAAATATCATTTTATTAATTTGTGTTAAAATAATATCAATTTAATTATCTTAGAAATATCTGGGATGTGGTAGCTAGGTTCTTCAAATCCACATGAAGATGAACCTGAACGTTCAAGTTTCACCCACGATGAAACTAATCCACAAAATCGATCCAATGCCATGGTTCTTTGAATTAGGACTAGAAAATGAAAAATGGTTCAAGCATGAAAAGGAAAGTGGAAATGGGTTTAAATATTATAAATAAAATCATGGTTGGGTTTAAGATGCTTAAAATTCAAAAAGCATATTTTTCTGGCCAACAATCCTCATGGTTTTTGGATGGGTTTAAATGATCCATAAATAAAATAAATAATTTCTATTTGTCGAGAAAATATATCTAATTAATCCAAAGAAATTAACCCTATTGGTAATGTTTGTGCAATCCAATCCACAAATCATAACTCAAATGTTATGTGTTTTATGAACCTTAATGAATTTGAGATTTCTTTTTCTTTTTTTTACATTTGAGGAGTTGAGTTTAGGCTCATTTAGATTTGTGGTTGTGGCAAGGTTTCATGGGATCCAAGTAATCAACATTAGAGGTGGGGGATGGCGGATGCTAGGTGGTTGGTAGACAATATTGTTAGGAAGGTAGAGGATGGGTGGACCACTATGTTTTGGGAGGATCCTTGGCTAGATGATGTTCTGTTGACAATGTCTTATGCTAGGCTATTTGAGTTAACGGAAAATAAACTAGTCACGGTGATGGAGATGTTTGTGTTAGGGTGGGGGGTTGGTGGAGAGATGTGGAAGTGGAGGAGGATGTTATTTGCGTGGGAGGAAGGATTGGTGGGGGAGTGTGAGCGGTTGTCTGCTTTTGTTTTGCAGGATAGTATGTCTGATAGGTGGATGTGGAAGCTCCATTCGTCTCACAACGATAAATTAAAGAATTGAAAGAAAATACAGTAATAAATAGTTAAAAGTATAATAGAAAAAGTAACATTAATGTTTCATTCGTATTGTAAAATGATTTATAATTTGGACAATTTTTTTCCCAAAGTGATTTATAATTTGAGACGGAGCGAGTAATATTTACTGATATATATATATATATATGGGGACTGCTAACTTATGTAACAGCCCGATTTTTCGCTAGATTAATTTAATTGATTTTATGTGTATATAATTGTGTGGTATGTGATTAATTGCCTTTGTGTGTATTTTGGGTTAGGATTAGTAGATTTCGTTATAGAAGGGCATTTTGGTAATTTTGTGAGTGGAGGGTAAACTAGTGATTTTATGGTGAGATTTAAGTGTTTATAATGAGGGCCTTTACTTTTACTAAATTACTATTCAGTAGCGGTAATTAATTTTTGACCGGTAGTTATTCGATAACACTTAACCGCTAGTGGATAGAAACTAGGGGGTTAATTTGTAAGAATTGTGAGCCCATTAGAATACAAATTGGGTTAGGCCCAACTATAGAAACTATATAAAAGTTGTCTTTGGAAACCTAGGTTAGAATAATCATTTGCAAGTGAAGAGAAGGAGAAAGAGAAAGAGGCTAAGAAAGAAAAGGGGTTAGAGAAGAAGAATTGGTGAACCATAGGAGCAAAATTGAAGCTTGAGTTAGGTTTGCTACTCTTTAAGGTAAGGGGGCTAGATTTCATTCATAATCCTTGTATAATCTCTTTTTCTTCTTAAACCCATAAGTGCTTATTTGCATAAATTGATTTTTTTTATGATGAAATTCGTGCTTATGCCTTGATGTGATGTTTGAGTATGTGAAATTGGTGTTAAATGAATTGTTGATGATAAAATTTCATGCTCAAACTATGCTTATATGTATAACTTGCAATTTCCACTTAAAATAGATGAAATATGAAGTTGTTGTTGATAGATTGTTGTTGAAATCATATTGACTGTCCCTGTTGCTGTTATAATGTGTTATTATTGATGATTAGAACATTGGGTAATCAAAATCATTGAGATTGTTGTGAGAATTGGATTGTTCTTGGGATTTTTCTCAAAATGGGTCAAATGGTGATTCTTGGGTAAAAAGGTGTTTAACTTAAATTTTATACGGTTTTGAACCTCTTTTGATGTCTGAAAACGTTTGGGTAAGCTTTGAAAACCAATTTGGGCTGGGGGGATTTAAAATTGGGATTTTGGGATGAAAAATGAGATTTCACGACAGAACACTGTCATGGTTCGCGAGGCGAGTAAGCTTACTCGCCACAGCGAGCAAAAGTGTGACAGGGAGCATGCTTTGCTCGCCACAGCGAGCAGGACCGCTCGCCATAGCGAGCAACGTGGTGACAGAGAGGGTACTCTGCTCGCCACGGCGAGTTGGGCTACTTGGGAGGCGAGTTGCCTCAGTTCCAGTTTTTCTGTTTTGCGTTTTGTGTCCTTTTTACACTTTTCTGTTTTGAATTGGCTTTTGATATAAACATGGAAGTTTTAGATAAGTTTAATAGCTTTCCAATGTCGCTGGTCTGACTTGAAAATGTTTTACGGTTTTTGAGTTATGATGAACTACTCCGCGTGAGTCTTAGAGAAATCCTAAGTAAATTTAACATATGTTGGCTAGTTGAGATAGGGTTGGTGAAAGTTGAATTGTATATGTTGTGGTGATCGCATATATGTCGAATGATGGTGAATGGTTGATGAATTGACATGTGCATATATGTTTGGTGATAAAGTGGTGATATTGTTGAGTATGAACATATGCATTGAGTTGAGTCGTATGTTCATGCATTACATGACTGATGGTGACGGATGTTGATATCCAAAATGTAAGACGGGGTGTGAAATCTTACATACGATGTGTTTGTTGCATCGAAGGTGACGACCTTGAGGTGATTTGGTACCACATGCATCTAGAA
>Ga0228711_1006141_pt1 | contig 18011 bp, 7 predicted proteins | sample MedpolnodulmetaG_2_FD_177996 | JGI IMG/M metagenome (GOLD analysis project Ga0228711, IMG submission 177996) | Root nodule microbial communities from Medicago polymorpha collected in Santa Monica, California, United States - brown nodules | ecosystem: Host-associated > Plants > Roots > Nodule...
GTTTATAAGTTAAAGAAATCTCTGTATGGTCTGAAACAAGCTCCTAGAGCCTGGTATGACAGACTGAGTAATTTCTTGCTTAAAAATGATTTTAAAAGAGGACAAGTTGACACAACATTATTCAAGAGGACTCTTGAGAAAGACATACTCATTGTTCAAATTTATGTTGATGATATTATTTTTGGTTCAACTAATTCATCTCTTTACAAGGAATTTTCGAAGATGATGCAGGAAGACTTTGGAATGAGCATGATGGGAGAATTGAAATTCTTTTTGGGAATTCAAATCAACCAATGCAAAAATGGAGTGTATGTTCATCAATCTAAATATACCAAGGAGCTTCTGAAGAAGTTCAAGCTTGAAGATTGTAAAGAGATGAACACTCCAATGCATCCTGCCTGCACTTTAAGCAAAGAAGATCAAGGATCTAAAGTTGACCATAAGCTGTACCGAGGTATGATTGGTTCTCTGTTATATCTCACTACATCCAGACCTGATATTTTATTCAGTGTATGCTTGTGTGCATGGTTTCAATCAGATCCTAGAGAACCTCACTTAACTGCTGTTAAGAGAATCTTTAGATATCTGAAGGGAAGAACTAATCTTGGGCTTCTGTATAAGAAATCTTCAGATTGCAAGCTAGTTGGATTCTGTGATGCTGACTATGCTGGTGATAGGATTGAAAGAAAATCAACCAGTGAAAATTGTCAATTCCTTGGTGATAATCTGATATCCTGGGCTAGCAAGAGACAAGCAACTATTGCTTTGTCAACAGCAGAAGCAAAATACATCTCAGCTGCTAGTTGCTGTACACAACTACTCTGGATGAAACATCAGTTAGAAGACTATCAAATAGCTGAAAACTGTATTCCCATTTATTGTGTTAATACAGCTGCTATCTGTTTGTCAAAGAATCCTATTCTTCATTCTAGAGCCAAGCACATTGAAATTAAACATCATTTTATCAGAGACTATGTTCAAAAAGGAGTTTTAGATATTCAATTCATTGATACTGATCATCAATGGGCTGATATTTTCACTAAACCTCTAACTGTTGAAAGATTCAATTTTATAAAGAAAAATTTGAACATGCACTTTGTCTCTGAGTAATGCTTTCTTCTGAATGAAAAATCAGACTCGGAACTCTTCAGAAGCTGTTTAGTTCTCAGACTCCCTATTGGAGACCCTGAAGAAATTCAGCCTCTGAAAGACCTCAGACTCTGAAAGCTTGCAGTAGTGGAAAGGGTTATAGTTAAGTCTAGTAACTCCTAGCCCACTAACTGTAACAGTTACTTTTTAGCTCTCTGCCGTGGTCTGTGTGTATTGGGTAATAACACATAAAGGGCAATGATAGTTATATGCTTTTAAACAAATTTTCTTGCGCCCCCTATTTCGTCATTAATGAGTTGTTTGTTTGTCCCCTCTGAATGTGAAACGATTTGACAAATTCACTATATATATCAGTCACACACAACTCACTCACTTTTCCTACACTTTCAAGTTCTTGAGCAGTTACTTTGAAAATCAGAATTTTATCTTTTCTCTCAAAACTGAAAACCTAGAACCCTAAACCTTCAACCTTCATCAATGGCATCTTCAAGCTCTAGACAAGAAACTGGTTCAAGTGGTTTTGGCCTACAAATTAACACTGGATCAAGCTATGTGATCAAGCCTAAAACCATGGCCATCCCCTTTCAATCCTTTGAAGCTCAAGTGGAATCACCGGTTGACTTCGCTTCGTTAAAGAGAAATGGGATGAATCTGGACTCGTTGATGGCAGGTCAACAATTATTCGCCTACTTTAGTATGTTGAATGGACCAACATACGTAAAGCTAGTAAAGGATTTCTAGGTAAGGGCTGAAGTCTATGATGTGGACGCTGCAAAGGTAGAGGAACTTCAAGCTGTGGCTAGAGATCCTAGTCTGAAAGGAAAGACAAGGAAAGAGATGGGTCTTGAACCATTCAGACAAACGGAGTTAAGATCAGCTGTGATGGGTATTCCCATAACCATCACTGAAGAAGTTATTGCCAAGGCATGCAGAGTTGCCCCTATTGGCAGATTTCTTTGGAATGTCAGTAGAAAGCATCCCCTGCTGGATATCTTCACAACTGTGGTGCTGAAAGGAAACCCAACAACCAAACTGGTGGATATAGAAGGTCACCACACGATGCTTCTGAAGATCATGACAGATTGCATCTTTCATAAGGGAGGTGGATCTGACCAACCTAGTGTGGATCATAAGTTGGTTCTGTATTTCCTTGTTGCGTATGAGAAGATCAATCTTCCAAGATACCTCATGCACCACCTGTGCTGGGCAATCAAAGAAGGAATCAGAGGCAAGAGAAAGCAGATACCCTGTGGAAGACTGCTGTCTGAGATTTTCACACAAGGTAAACTGTTGGAGACCCTGAGAAGACACAGGCTTGCTACTGACAGGTCTCTCAGAACTGTCACTGGAAAAATCATCAACGGCAAGACTCTGCAAAACATGAAGATCATCAGGAAATTCTCTCCCAACGAGAAGGACCTGAAAGAATCTGCAGTTCAAACAGAACTGATGAAGGATTTTCCTCCCATCTCAAAAGAGGATAATCCTGAAGTTTTGGCTGAACTCATTTCTGCCTATGCCAAGGAATCAGGAGGAATCATTCTGGACAATGATACTCCTGACATCCCTGATGAGACTCCTCTCAGAGTCAGAGGAAAGAGAGCCAAGACTGATGATGGTTCGGAAGCTGCTGGTGCTCAGACCAAAAACCAAAAGTTGGCTAAGTCTGAAGCCACTAATTACGACAGCATGCCTGCTCCTGCTCCTGCTCCATCAAAAAGGCAGCTAAATTAGCTCATGAAGAGGATTGGGATGCAGAAGCAGAAGAGCCAAGGGCTAAGAAGACGCAACTGATTGGGGATGAGATTGTCTCCCCAATGTTCATCATGACCCCTGAGATGTCCAAAAGGGTTGATGAGCATGCCAAGAAGTTGATGGAAGAGCAGAAGAAGAAGAAGGAAGAGTATCTGGCTGCAAGGGAAGAAAGGCTAAAGTCTCTTGGACTAGACAGCTGTGATGAGTTTTATGTGCAGAAGCTGGCTGAAGTCAAGGAGATTGCTGATACAGTTGAGCTGGAGGCAGTGAAGGAGGCAAAGGAGATGCTGGAGCAGATCCAAGGAACTTCAGAAGCTGGTGCTTCAGAAGTTGTTCCTGAATCAGCTGCTCCTGAGTCTGCAATAGTTGCTGAGACATCCTTTTGAAGATCAGGGCATTCAGCAATAAAGTGCCCAGTCTTCTTGCAATTGAAACATCCCTTCTGATCTTCCTTCTTTGAGCTTTTGTAACCACCCTTCTTACTCAGAAACTTCATGTTCTTTCTTGCTAGATACTCAAGCTTGTTAGAGAGCATAGCCATCTTTTCAGTAGGATTTTCATCAGAATCTCCATCAGGTGATTCATCTTCAGATTGTTTCAAAGCTTTTGATGACTTCCCTCTAAATGGCAGAGCAATAGATTTAACTTTCTTAGCAGGTTCATGCTCATTCAGACCTATCTCATGAACTTTGAGAGAGCTGACAAGATCTTCAACACTTAAAGTGTTTAAATATTTAGCTTCCTCAATAGCAGTCACTTTAGGTCTCCATCTTGCAGGTAAGCTTCTTAGTATCTTGCTCACATGATCAGAAGCTACATAGCTTTTCTTCAGTATTTGAAGTCCAGAAACCAGAGTCTGAAATCTTGAGTACATTTGCTCAATACTTTCATCCTCTTTCATCTTGAACAACTCATACTAATGAACAAGCATAAGAGCTTTTGCTTCTCTAAATTTCTTGCTACCTTCATAGTTTGCACAAAGAGAAGCAAACATGGCTTTTGTAGTGGACTTGTCACTCATCTTCATGTACTCTGCTTTAGGTATAGCAGTGACAAGTGATCCTCTGATTTTGTGATGCTTCTTGTAGAGTTTCTTTTGTTCAGGGGTGTGTTTCTTTCTATCAATAGCAGCTCCTTCTTCATCAAGGACTAAGTCACCAACACCATCTTCCAGAATGTCCCATAGTTCTTCATCTAGACCCATGACATAGCTGTAGAAGTAGGTTTTCCACCAAGAAAATTCTTCAGGATCTCCATTAAATCTTGGCACTTTTCCAGGTTTAGCTTTCTTGTCACAATAACCATAATCATATGGTACAACTGCACCACCAGAATGAGAAGTACTAGAACAAGAAGTGGATTCTTCAGCAGACATGTTTTTCTCAGATCTTTTTCTGTTACACTGTTAAGTGTTATGACAGCAGACCAAGGCTAGAGATACCAATTGAAGGTGAGAAAAACACAAGAAGGGGGGGTTGAATTGTGTTAGCTTTTTCTTCGTTTCTCCTACTGATGTCACAGTTTAGAAGCAGATAACAATCAGCTTCTGAAGTAGTGATCAGAAACTAAATGTGCAGCGTATAAAAACAGAGTAAGAGAGAGAGAAGAAAGACACAAAGCAATTATACAGGTTCCTTCCACAAACCGGAAGTAGTCCAGTCCCCCTTGCACTTCTAAGGAGAGTTCACTATAAATGTAATCTCAAATTACAAGTACTCAAGCACACAAGCAAGAGATTTCCTATGCTCAAGCACACAAGCAAGAGACTTTCCTATGCTCTAGTACAACTACAAGAGACTTACAAATGCTCAAGCACATAAGCAAGAGACTTACAATCAAACAAACTTACAGGGAAATATGTTTGAGTTTGAACACTTGATATACAATCAGTGGTGTTCACAATACAAAACAGAAACAGACTCTTAAGACTCTTAATACTGTAGAATTTCTAAAATGTGAGCTTTGCTTAGAAATTCTAAGTAACAATGAAAACAGAACAATAACAGAGTATGAACTTTGAATTGTTGAGAGTCTAGCTTTTCGTGTCTGTATACGTTGTGGATTCTTGTATTGCTTGTATATCAGTTGTAATTGTTTTCCAACTGGTAGGTCTTCACTCCTTTATATAGAGGTGTGAAGAGATACGTTGGAACTTGACAGCAACATAAAAAAGTCGTTTGAAGCTTGTTGATAATCACCAATGATCCTTTGCCTGATATGGTTATTGTCCTATAAAGGATCAATTACAAATCCATTCCTTGTATGAAGGAACATTTCTGCAGGCAGAGCTTTTATCCTTGTCTTGTTGCAAAGCACGGCCAAAGTAGTGGAGAAGGTGGTTGTACAGTTCGTACATTTGTCCTTTTTCAACGCTCTTGATAGAATAAGTATGAAGACCGTTGTTACACTTCTTTCCGTCTTTAGCAACTCTTAGGCATGTGTCATACCCCAATTTTTGACCTAACATCCTACATTCATACACCCTCTAATCCGGAATATTCTCTGACTTTTCAAAGAAAATTCGGCAGAAAGGTATTTTAAAATACCTCATTTTTGATCTTTTGCAGACATTGTTCCTTCTTTATTGGAATGGATTTGAAATTGGTTCTTCATAGGACAATTATCTAATCAGGCAAAAGATCAATGGTGGAGAATCAAAGCTTCAGTCAAGACAAGTTGATGTACCGGCTAGTTCTCAACGTCTCTCAAATCCTCTATAAATAGGGATGAAGACTTGAAGAAAAAAAAATAGAGATAAGAATACACAAGACCAACGCATATTCTCTTAGCTAAAACGCTGCAAAACTCACATCAACAACTTAGAGAATTCTTACAAAAGTTCATATCGTAGAATTCTTAAGTGTCTAGAAAAAAAGAGTTTGTTCTGTTTGCATTGTTTTGTGAATACCTATGATTGTATATCAAGTATTCAAAACCCTTTTCAATTCTTTGTAATTGTTTAGAGAAGTCTCTTTCTTTTGTGATTGAGCATAGAAGTCTCTTTCTTTTGTGATTGAGCATAGAAGTCTCTTTCAGTTGTGATTGAGCAAAGGAAGTCTCTTGGAGTTGTCCTTGAGCATTGAGAAGTCTCTTACTGTGTGTTTGAGCAACTTGTAATTTGGTATTACATTTTAGTGAAACTCTCCTTGGAAGTGCAAGGGAGACAGGACTACTTCCGGTTTGTGGAAGGAACCTGTATAATTGCTTGTGTTCTTTCTTTCTCTGCTCTCTTACTATCTATCCGCTGCATTAAGACTCTGAACTCAAGTCAGACTTTGAATTCTATCAGACTCTGACCCTGGGAACAGTTTTCATAACGTAAGAAGAAGAAGTTTTTAAAAACACAATTCAACCCCTCCTTCTTGTGTTTTTTCTCACCTTCATATTGCAAGATTGTTTCCTTCTGCATGATTAAAGTTTGGTTCTGATTTTGTTCTTTCTTATTGCATAAGACTTCTAGGTGACTTGAATTACAAGGTAAGCACAAATTCTTCTCTACATAATTCTTGAAAATATCTTCTATGAATTAACATTATCTTATTTTCTCCTAAATCCTTCAAGGTTATTATCTCATAAACATTACATGTTTATAAATATATTTTCTTAGGAAATAAATTTATTTGATCTTGATCTCACATGTATTTTACATTGTAAAGATATCAAACTTTGGAAATATATCTTATTGATACTTTTTACTGCGTAATTATTCACCTGAAAAAGAGATATGATTTATAAAGTTTTATTTCTTGAATAAATTTTAAGTTTAGCTTTTCTTATATCTATGTAATACAAGAGATAAACCAAGACTTTAGCATTTTTATTATATAGTTTCATTTGTATACATTATGGATAAGAACAAATGAAAAATATATTATAGTAAACCAGAAGTTTACAAATCATGTTTCAAACTTCAAATGGATAAAAACAAATGAAAAACATATTATTGTAAACCAGAAGTTTACAAATCATCTTTTAAATGGTAGTTCTCAAAATAATTTTTCTTGATCATTTGTGATATAGGTCCCAAATAACTATAAAGATTACTCAAAGCTCCTGAATAGCTAATGTAATGGATATCATGTTGTAAAAATATATGTTGAATATCTCTATATTACGAGATATACTCCAGAGATAATAAATGTTGTGAAAAAATTATTTTTTCCTCTGAGTTGTACTGCACTCGTATTAGTGTAACGAAAGCACATATAATCCTAAACCAGAAGTTTACATATTATATTAATTTTGTCGTTGGCAATACCGGTTGGGTTATCTCGGATTCATTTTGATGCAAAAAAAAAATAGTTAATTTTTAATGCATTTGTGTTGAAGAGCCAGAAGATTCTTCAATCAACTAACTTTTTCGTCTTAACTTTTTTGAATGAAGCATAAAATTTGAGGATTTTAGTCTCTGAATATATGTAAATGTGTATATGGTGATATTTTTGAATCAATACACCGAAAATGTGGATCAACTAAATGACATGTATGGTTACTGTTAACTCACAAACCAGAAGTTTGTGAGATTATTCAGTCAACAAATTTGACAAAGAGTTTATTTTCTGAACTTTTCAGAAAGTATTTGATAAGTATCATTTGTCAATTGAAATTGATATTGAACAACTGCTAGCATATGCTCATAAAAATGGACTTGAAGATCCATTCTTTAGACGTCTAAAGTTAATTGTATGTTTGATACTTATAAAACGATACATTATAAACTCTATTTTGGGGAATCAACACTCTTTGATATTGATGTATTGATTTGCATCAAGCAAACACATTACTATGTGTAAGTCCTCCCTTTAATTTATCATTGGTTTTAGGTTAACAATCTAATATTTCCCATCTTAGTAAATTTTTTGATGTGTTGTGTATATCGCAATTGCTCCAATATAATGCACTAGGTTAAATCTTGAAAGAATATTGGGAAAAAATATTTGTTATCAATCTCCATCTATCATAAATTATATTGAGTCAACTTGTTTACAGCCCAGTAGGTTGATTATCGATTGATGGATTAGTTTTCCCAATATTAGGGGGAGATAATAAGCAGCTAAAAAATGTGAACGTGAAGTTCAAATAAATTATTTGAAATGAAATATTATTGTCTCTTCTTGATCCTCAAGATATAACTCATTTGCAAAGTTAATTGAATATCAACTGCTAATGCTCCGAACAAAATAGATATCCTTGTAGGATGTTCTAATATTGCAAATGAGTTTCAACCATGCCTGAAGCGTGGTAGACCAATTGATTCCAAAGATAAAAATCCTGGAGCAAGAAAAGGAGATAAAAAGAAAGATAGTCCAAAAGAGGATATAGAAACTCAAAAAGAGTCTAATAAGAGAAGAGTATTTGGACATGTTGTCCGTACACCTAAAGGCCTGAAGCCAGTTGGATGTAAATGGGTGTTTGTGCGAAAACGCAATGAGAATGGTGAAGTTTCAAGATACAAAGCAAGGCTTGTTGCTCAAGGGTTTTCCCAAAGACCCGAAATTAATTTTGATGAGACATACTCACTTGTAGTTGATGCAACTACTTTTAGATACTTAATTAGCCTTATAGCTCATGAAGGGCTCAATTTACACATGTTGGATGTCGTTACAGCCTACTTGTATGGCTCACTTGATAGTGACATTTACATGAAACTCCCTGAAGGATTTAATTTGCCTGAAGAAAATAGTTCAAGATCTCGGGAAGACTACTCCATAAAATTAAATAAGTCTCTCTATGGGCTAAAACAATCAGGACGCATGTGGTACAATCGCCTCAGTGAATATTTGTTGTGGGAAGGATATAAAAATGACTTCATTTGTCCATGTATTTTTATGAAAAGATCTAGAAATGAATTTGATATAATTGATGTCTATGTTGATGACATAAACATTATCGGAACTCCTGAAGAGCTTCCAAAAGCCATAGATTGCTTAAAGAAAGAGTTTGAGATGAAAGACTTAGGAAAGACAAAGTTTTGTCTTGGAATACAAATTAAGCACCTAAAAGGTGGAATTCTTGTGCATCAAGAAGCTTACATAGAAAAAGTGTTAAAGCGTTTCTACATGGACAAATCTCATCCATTGTCTACTCCAATGGTTGTTAGATCCTTGGATGTGGAGAATGATCCTTTCAAACCTCGAGAAGAAGGTGAAGAACTACTTAGTCCTGAAGTACCATATCTCAGTGCAATAGAAACATTGATGTATCTTGCTAATAATGCACGTCCTGATATATCATTTTTTGTCAATCTATTATCAAGATGCAGGTTATTTGTCAGATCCTCATCATGGTAGATCACAAACAGATTACTTGTTTACAAGTGGAGATCTGTAAAGCGGACCATAACAACAACATCATCAAATCATGCAGAACTTTTAGCACTCCACGAGGCAAGTAGAGAATGTGTCTGGTTAAGGTCATTGATTCAACATATACAAAATAAATGTGGTTTATCTTCTGAAAGAATGGATGCAACAATCATTTATGAAGATAATACAACATGCATTGCTCAGTTGAAAGAAGGATACATTAAAGGAGACCGAACAAAACATATTTCTCCAAAATTCTTTTTCACTCATGATCTTAAGAAGAATGGTGATATCAACATTCAACAAATTTGTTTGTGTGATAATCTTGCAAATGTTTTACAAAGTCACTCCCAAGTAAAGTTTTTGAGAAACTTTTATTGAGAATTGGTCTTCGCCGTCTAAGAGATATTTGTCTTCATGAGGGGGAGAAATAAATGTGTTCAGCACTCTTTTTCCCTTCACCAAGGTTTTATTCCATTGGGTTTTCCTGGTAATGTTTTTAACGAGGCAGTTCACACTCAAAAGGATATTGTACTCTTTTTCCTTCACTAGAATTTTTTTCCCACTGGATTTTATTTTAGTAAGGTTTTAATGAGGCATATCATCGATGGACATCTAAGGGGAGTGTTATAAATATTAATAGTGGATGTCGAAATAGCAAATTGGTTAATGGGCTATACTACTAGATTGTTGGGCTTAGTCCATAAGCTATTCTATTTCCCTATAAATAGAGCAATTTTATATCATTTTCATGTACACCAGAGAATAATAATACTTCTCGCTATTCTCTCTTCCTCTCATTCTCTCTATTATTGTTTCTATTTACTTCGTTTTATAACAATTTAACAGTAATTTTAGGACATTCATTAACATTTTTCCTTTGATTACTCATTTACTATTTAACAGTAATTATTTAACGTTAAAATAGCAGGTCTTGCATTTGAAATGGTGATTTCTATCATGCGACTATGGAGCTCATGCACATGTTGTGTGCTTCCTACAGAACTGTGGTTAGGCTCTTCAAACCTTTTTTTTTCCTTTCTTTTTAATATAAAGATTTAATGCATTTCATACAAATTAAAATCCAGTGGAAAAATATAAGGTGGAAGATGATAAAAATTATAGAGATTACTTGGTTGTAACTTGTAAATGTTGTTCTCTTTCCTACAAGAGTTATGTTGGAATTAATTTATTTATTCAACAATAAAAAGACAAATTTTATAAAGATTAAAACTATAATCATACTTGCAAAAAAGACATATGAGCATGTATATAAACTAGAATATATAACATGTTGATTTATCAAAGATATTAAAAATACCTGGAAGGATGAACCACTGACAATATCTTGATAGTGATCTTGAAACGGCAAAGAAAAAAGAGATGGATGGCGAACTTCTATTTGACTTGTGGTTCGTCCTTAACTTGGACTCCTTATGTGCCTTAGACGCTTCTCAGATGGGGAGAAGAGACAATATGAGTTGTGTTTGGTATACTCGAAACTATAACATATGTATAGTGTGATGGCCAATTAGGGTTCCCATTTTTTCAAAAACTAGTCATCCTTACATTTAATTCATATCAATTAATCAAATATTTAATTAATTATCCAATTAAAAATCTAAATAGGTTTATTATTAAATTTGATCACTAATCAATTTATGTTTATGTTTCGGATCAGCCAGAAGGTCAATCATATGATGAAACGTGGACCAAATGTCCACCAGATCAAGGCGCATCACCTGAAGGAATACGCTAGCAACAGTGCACCCTACCTTATTGAAGCATGCCCCCGTGCATCTCACGCCATACATGTGTCCTCTAAAAGCCTTCTGATGAGGCACCGCAATTTTCGGAAGCAGTTAACGCCTCCATGCTCTATATAAGGATGACTATGCATCATCTTTAAGGTACGATTCATTTTCCCACACTTTTTATACATTCGACCTCATTTCCTACACTGACTTGAGCATTGGAGTGCTAACGTGCCCGCAGGCACCCCCCGTTCCACCGCGAAGACATCATCGCCACCGCACCGGAGCACCGTGTCGTTACTGTTGTCATCATCCGTCTTCACCGGACAGACTAGTTTCTAATTGATAAATAGTTAATATGATTATTATTGATGACAGGTCATCTTACATTATTCTTAGTGTGTTTTTCTGTCATTTTCAGTAGGTTTTAGAAGCAAAAAGGATGCGTATTAGAACGATTGCCTATGATTTCGGGACTTTTGTAATGTTTTCTATATTTGAGTTTGTAATTCTAGTTTTCCCGAAACATAGCAATTTTATGGGGTTTTTGAAGTAATTCACGAAGAAATCATGCAAATCGGCAAATCAAGAACATTCAAAGATTTGTGAAGACTTTGGGATGACCAAGAATGAAGATTCAAGAGGCCTCAGAAGAATTTATAGTGGGAGGAATTATGTTCCCAAGTTTCGAGACAAGTTATTTGAAGACAAAAACCTAAAACATTGGAAAATCGGAAAAAATGGGTCCAAGAAGCAATACCATGTGCCTAGAGCACATGTCCATGCGCCTATAGCATGGTTGTAGGTGCACACTCATGCGCCTAGAGCTTTGCTCATGCGCCCCGAGCACCAAAAATTTGAGGGGTGCATGCGTAGTTTTATGCTTTCTTGTGGATAAAGCCCGTGTTTTTAGCTCAAACCCAGTCAGAAACTCTCACTATAAATATCAACCTTCCTCATTCAGAATTTCTCATTCATAACTATGGCATTTAAAGAGGAAAGAAATTCTAGAGCTTCAAAGGAGTTTCCATCTTCTCCTTGATATTCTAGGGTATGTTTTTATCTTTAGTAATGTGTTTTTAGTTACCATGTGTAACTAATTCTTTTTAGGTTAGAGTTCTAAGATGAACCTTTATTTATTTTTGTTGGATGTCAATTTAATTTAATGTCAGTTTTATTTTATTTCTTTTCTGTTCACTATTAATTTTTTTAGGAATGATTTATTTCAAAGGATCGTAACCTTAGATTAGATACTTAGGTTGTGACAGGGCCTAATATTGATATTACTATCTTGATGCTTATATCTTGATATTTATATCTCTTATATTAATATATATCTGTCTTGGAAGTAATTAGTTAGTAACTAGCGAAAGATATCAAAAGAGAGTTGACCCTAGTCGTAAGTATTTATGATGTGACATTACTAATACTGAGTAAAATCTGTTGAACCTAGAATGTAACTAGTTAGTAATTAAGGAAACAAGCAACTCCCGGGAGTAAACATAGTAGAACCATTCTCTTTAACCCTTGGTAAGGTAGACGTTGATAGAGTTGTCTGTTTGTAGAACTACTGAGAGAGAAAGAGAGTGTGCTATGAGTGTCCAAAGATTCATAGATGGATAGACCTAAGGAACCTTGGCCTTCATTTCCTTGAGAAATGGTGGAAAGCCAACATAAAGTCTATGTTTTAAATTACCTTTCAGGTGGTAAGACCCCACACGTAAGTATCATTGTGTGACCAACAGGTGCAACCAAACATTGGAGGGATAGACCTAGTCAATTGAGATAAAATCGACTCCACGCGTAAGGATCACCATGTGATCAGCAGGTGCAGCTTGACGACCGATTAGGTTGTTAATGTCCCAACGGCCTCATCACTTGTATAGTCCACTTAAGATAAATAAATGCGACATTACTGTAATTTAATATCTAACAATATAAATAGGGGGATTCGAAGAATCCAAACCGCTGCTTACTTTACTGCATCCAAAACAGGTAAACTGCTCTGTTGCAAACAAATAAAAATTGCAAACTTCTAACTGTTAACTCTTTTATTATATCGTCAAGTTAATAATAAGTAACGCGAATTGTTTGGACGAAACGACAATCCCTATGGATACGATACTCTACTTATCACTATATTAGTTGGTAAACGATTTGGTACACTTGCCTAATCTGCACATCAAGTTTTAGGCGCTATTGCCGGAAACTTTTGATAGGGTTAATATGTTTTTACCCTCTTGTAATTTGGGCGAGTTCCGGTTTACCCCCCTGTAAAAAAAAGTATAGATTTCAACCCTGTAATTTAAGATTCTTTCTTTTTAGACCCTGAGGCCATCTGACTGGACAAAATGATGACGTGGCATGCTGAGTCGCACGCTGACTGTGCATATATGATTATGTGGCACGCTGACTGTATAATTAATTTTGTTTATCATTTTTTAAGGGCACACGTGGCATTTTGCCTACATTTTTAAAATAAAAAATAATATAAATGAAATTATACGAATTTAGAAATAAAAAATAATTTAAAAAATTTGAAAATTAATTTTCAAAAATAAAAAAATCGTAAAAAACAATATATTTTCGGAAAAAAAAACTGAATTTTCTGAAGAAAAAAATTAAAAATTCTGGAATTTAATTTTTAAAATTACAAGGTCTATTTCGAAAGAATCTTTAAATTACAGGGTTGGAATCTAAAATGTTTTTTTTACAGGGGGGTAAACCAGAACTCGCCTAAATTACTGGGGGGTAAAGACATATTAACCCCCAGCAACAACGCCCAAAACTCTATGTGCAGTAAAGACATATTAACCCCCGGCAACAACGCCCAAAACTTGATGTTCAGATTAGGCAAGTGTACCAAATCGTTAAAAGTAATAATTATGTTAACAAATCAGTAATAATTATTATGTTAACAAATCAGTAATAATTATTACTGTTGCCGAGGATTTGGTACTACTGATGCAATCATAATTATTATTTTTTTTTTGACTAAGCGATTCAAATTATTTATTTTCTATCTTTATTTTTCTGTCATTTATTTTTTTGTTTTTAAAAATTCAAAAATACCAAAAATATTTAATCCTAGTTGAGTCATTTTCTTTTTAGAGTCTGGTTTATCATTTAGTTTATTATTACTAACATAGTTTATTTTTCTGTTTGCATTTAATTTATTGTTTCTATTTAGTACTAACCAATTTCTTTTCTTTTTGTTTTTCCCATTAGGAACTAACCCCATCTTTTTTTTATTTTTTTTATTTTTAGAGTCATAGTTTAGGTCATTATTTAACATTGGATTTTAGAGAGTCGTAATAAAAATAATGGTTGTTATAATATCTACATTAGGCCGAGTCTAGTTTTAATTAGGTTATTTAATAAGAGTTAGTCCAAGTTAATTTTGCGTTTATGATTAGGATTAGCACCTAGTAATAATAGTCACAGAGTCTTTAGTAGATTTAGGTTTTAATAGTAATAATAGGTATTAACTATAGTAGTTAATCATTACATAGAGTCTGTCAAGTCGAAGAGTACACACGTTAAAAATTACGCTCAATTATAATTAGGAATAAATTTCAAGTCGTCAGAAATATGTCACAACCACCCTCATTAATTTTAAACTAGTTGTCATAAAATGTTGTTACAACCTAATTGTTATGTTAAAGGATTGTAATTTCTTACTAATTATGTTAATCTAATTAGTAATAATAATTATGTTAACAAGTTCAGTTTGTTACAACCTTTAAAGCTTCTTTTAAATAAACTATTTTAATGCTAATCTTTAAAAGTAAAACTTAGCTACTTTTATATTCATTGTCGAATTCCCTGAGACCAACATGTATGAGAATGGAAATGTTTGTTTGATACGAATTAGTCCCTAAGTACCGAAAGGAGATGTGAACAAGAAAATCTGCTTGAATTTAAACAAGAGCTTGGAAAAGTTTATAGATGCGTGAAGATTTATCTAGGATTCTTGTCATAGGCCACGATTTAGCCTCTTCTCAAATGGAGAGCTACTAATGACCAACCTTGCAATGATGCATGTTAAGTATTTTAATTGAACGCTAGTGAAGGTGTGTCTTCACATGCTTAACATTATGGTTGAGTCAAAAGACCCCCAAAAGATACCAGGTTGTCAGGAAGTTGTGTGAAGTTGTTGCTCTCTAAAACGTTCTATCGATGTACAAAGCTATAACTTCCATAACTCAAGAGTTGTATCTTTCTAAATCTTACAAACCTCCTTTTGTACCCAATTAATTCCTTAACCACGCTTTTTCAATTGAATCTTTGATGACATGTCATCCTACGTTATTCTTAGCATGTTTTTCAGTCATTTTCAGTAGGTTTTGCAAGAAAAATAGAGGAGTATTATTGTATTAGATCAATTGCTTATGATTTTGGGACATTTGTAATGTTTTTTATATTTGACTCTGTCATTCTATTCTTCTTGAAACATAACAATTTTAGGGTGTTATGTTGTAATTCACGGAGAAATCATGCATATCGGCAAAACAAGATGTAACAACCCGTTTTTTGCTAGGATTATTTTATTTATTTATTATATGTGTTTATTTGCTTGTTTGTGTGTTTGATTTGGGATTAGTGGATTTTTACGTGAGAAGGGTATTTTAGTCATTTTAAGGACTAATGGTATTTTGGTAATTTAAGGAGCTGGGGTAAATAAGTAATTTTAGAATGAAGAGTATTTTTAGTGTGAATAGTTTTTTTTACTAAGTTATTAGTAACTTTAGGTAATTATTTTGAGATGGTAATTAATGAGATGCTTTAAGAGTTAAGTGAGTTGTAACTTTTTATTAAGTGGTAAGAGTTACTAGGCCCAATATGAATTGAGGTAACCTAGCCCATTTATTGGAAGTATATAAGGATAACTTATGAGGAGAATTAGGGTTTGACTCTCATTTCACACACTCACACAAAAGTGGCTAGAGAAAAATAGAGAGTTGAGAGAGAAGTGAAGATAGAAGAAAAGAGAAGAACCCAAGTGACGAGAAGAGAAGAGGAGAGCTAGGAATCACAAAGGGAGTGAAGATTTTGGTGAATTAGCTAAGCTTTAGAGGAAACAAGGTAAGGGGGATAGGTTTGTTCTTGCTAGTGATCTATAATCATTCCTAGATTATGAGTCATATTTGATTTGGTTGATTTGGTAAAATTTATGATTATATATTTGAAATTCGTGCTTATAATTAAGTGGTAATATGGGTATGTTGAAATTTGTAAAATTAGGTTGTTTAAGTGTTCAAACTCTTGGTTGGTATTTTGAAATAAGTTGTTTTGAGATTTTTGCTTAATCGTGTGAAAACCATAAATTTGATGATGATTATTGTTCAAACATGTTTAAAATCACTTGTTGGATGTTTGAGTATGTTTGTAAGTTGATGGGTCATGAATTATTGGTGTTGGTTGTTAAGTTTGACTTGAATTGTGAAGTTTTGGAGTGTTTGGTGAAAAATGAGTATGATGGTGAAAACTCGATGATTTGATGTTATGAACTCATTTTAATGTTACTTTGAAGTATGTTAATTGTTGGAGAAGTTTGTGCAACGATTTTGGGCCAATCGGGGGTGGAAATTTGGAATTTGGGGAAGTTTTTGAGTGAGTTCCCGAGAAGGAACCCATTTATGGGTTCCCCTGTTCTTCAGGGCGAGCATCTCCCTCTCGATGTGGCAGAAGTGCAGGACAACACATGTTATTTCGTGCATTCCAGGCCTTTGGGGTTGTTTCCGGACACCCGATAGAGTTCCTTTTGATGTGTTTTGATGTTGTTTAAACTATTAATGCTACTAGAACATCATTTGATTTGGATTAAATTGGTTTTATGATTTTGACACGAACTTTGAGTGAAAAATGCACATGAACTTGGATTTCTCAAACGAAATGATGAGGTTATGACTTGTTTTCTGTAACAATGGAATCAAAATAACCAAAAACGATTGGCATGTTCATGAAATTTGATTTTTGTCAAAATGTCAAAATATGTGAAATTTGGAATTTATAAACGAACTTTGGAAATTTTAAGAATTAAATGGACTTTGTGAAATGAAGATGCTATGATTGAATTACTGAGGTGTTAGATGATATGTAGGAATGTTTTGTGCATATGTAAGAGCTTAGTATCCTACTTTTGTTGATGAAATTTAAAATAGACGATTTGGTGAAAATAGACGAACTTTATCAAAATGAAGATTAATTATTGAATAACTTGCAAATGGCTTTGTATTCATGATAATATGATGAAACAAGAATGAATTAATCATTGATGGGTGTACAATATGTTGGTTATCATGATCTGGTTGATTGTTCGTCTATTACGCGAGTTGTGCTTTGTGAAATGATGTTGTTTCCTTGTGTTGATAGTTGTGGATGATGATTATGATGATGACTCTTGTGTTGATTATGACTTGTTGATTGTATGGATGTAAATGCTTGATAATGCAATGGTGGTGTTTGGTGAAGATATTATATGATGGTGTAAATTGTATAATATAGTGTTGTGATTTGTGCATTGTCGAGTCTTTACTTGAAAGTCCATGCATTCATAGTCATGTTGAGTCTTTGGTGAATAACGAAATTCGTAAGGGATTAAGTTAGATGGTGAATAAACAAATCCATAAGGGTTTACGTTAGTTTGGTGAAGAACGTAATTGATGAGAAATTATGTTGGTGGATCACACGGTAAGATTACCTCCGGAATCCAAAAATTGGTACCACATGCATGTAGAGGTGTCTCGAACATTGCATGCATAAGAATTTTGTGGAACGTAACATACTTGATTATGTGACTATGTGATTACGTGCATTGGTGAATTTTGGTGAATGTTGTGATGATGTGAAATTGTGTACTTGTATACGTTGTTTGATTATGCTAGTACACTTAAGATAATAATGTTGATGTGATGATGCATTGTTGGATGACTTGATTAAGAGATTGATTGCTTGACCTAGAAAATGAATAGGCGTTGATATGCTATGTTAGAATATGATAATATTCACACGATGTTAGTATATATATATATATATATATATATATATATATATATATATATATATATATATATACATATGTGTG
>Ga0228711_1006142_pt1 | contig 18011 bp, 11 predicted proteins | sample MedpolnodulmetaG_2_FD_177996 | JGI IMG/M metagenome (GOLD analysis project Ga0228711, IMG submission 177996) | Root nodule microbial communities from Medicago polymorpha collected in Santa Monica, California, United States - brown nodules | ecosystem: Host-associated > Plants > Roots > Nodule...
AAGCACAAATAACTAATATGAAAGAAGGATTCATTACATGAAATTGGTAACCAGATATGAGTTCTGATGGTCTCCCACCTTCTCTCCAGATCTCCAGCTCCAAAAGTCAGTTTCTTTCTCCAAAATTCCGAACCCTTTCCTTCAGAAAACAACTTCCCTTTTATAGGAAAATTCCTAGAAACGCTAAAATCGTACTCCGATGTTGTAAATCGGAGCACGATGGCTTCATTAAACTCAAAACTCAACTGGAGCGTCTGCCAAATCGTAGCCCGATTTTGCTCCATCAGAGCACGATTTTTTATGAGACAAAATGTCTCAAAAATGCAGCAAAATTGTAGCCCGGTGCTGTAAATCGGAGCACGATTTTTCCTTTGTTTCAGCATAAAAAATTAGTCTTTTTGCAGCTTCTAACTCATGCACAATCACATGAACTCAACCAAAATTACATAAAAACTATAACAAAAGTGTTATATGACCTAGTGTCATCATTGGCTATTCCCCTTTTAAACGAGTCGACCTCAAGTTAAAAAAATGGTTCGTATCGAACTCAAGTCATGTTTTGAGCTGAGTCAATTCTTATCGAGTCGAGTTCAGACGATTTCGACTCGACTCATTTCCAGCCCTAGCACTAAGGACTTTTGACTTTCAGAATTAGAGCTATAACTTCAGAGTTTAAATCTTTTACTAATTTTCCATTTCGATGAAAATCATATATAAACTGCAAAACATTTGCATTGATTTCAACACAAAAATCCTTAATGAACCCAAAAACAATGCCATTTGAACCATGGCTTAACTACCTCCGATGAACGGATTAATCAATTCACCTATATCAAGACCATCAATAGTTGTCACACTTCCACAAAGCCTGCTTAAATACATCCTCGCTGAACAGTTTGATCAACTCACCTCTATCAAGACCATTAAGAGTCTTGAAATTAAAATTATCCACTCATAGTCGAACTATATTACCTGACTTGAAATGATTTGCAAAACAATCATAATTTGTCGCTTCCAAATTAGCCACACCCTCCACCTGAGAATTGTTAACATTAATAGTGATAATAGAATTCATCCACCTTCTACTAGACATCAACCCATGGTATTATTTTTTTGGTTAACATCACCCTCGTTAAGCCAAATGAGAGTTGACTTCTGTCATTGCATGTTATTGTGGATCTTTGACAGAGAGAGAAAAATTGATGAAAGAGAGTGTACCTCCTCTACCTCTAACTCGTCTTCCTCCCCTTTGGTATAAAAAAATGAAATATGGTCTATAACTTTCTTCATCTAATTTAAATTTCACCTTAAGAGCATAACTACTTAAACGAACCACATCAAAACAACACCATTGATCAATAACAAATTGTTTATACCCAGGAAAGTTAGGTCAACATTTCAACATACATAGCGGTATTGGATCCCAATTCTCCTTATCATTAGTCAAAAAAATAAGATAATGATCTGGGAGACCATGACCTATAGCTACCTGAATACAATCTAACCACTTCATACACCAATCTTCTGACAAAAAAATTTATCGACACAATTGATACCATGGTGATGACAGGTTATCTTACGTTATTCTTAACTTGTTTTTAAGTAGGTTTTTTTATCCAGAATAGAGGAGTATTGGAGAAATTATTTATGATTTCGAGACATTTGTAATGTTTTCTATATTTGAGTCATGTAATTCTATTCTTCCCGAAACAGGGTGTTTTGATGTAATTCACGAAGAAATCATGCAAATCGACAAAGCAAGACATCTAAAGACTTGTGAAGAGTTTGGGAAGATCAAGAATGAAGATTTAAGAGGCCTTAGAAGACATTACAGAGGGAGAAATTCTATTCCTAGGTCCCAAGACATCTTATATGGAAGCAAACACCCAAAATGACGAATAAACAGACATTTATGCATATGACAACACTCACATGTGCCTCGAGCATGGTCCATGTGCCCCGAGCATGGGCATGCACTCCAAGCATGACCTGCGCGCCCCAAGGGTGCATTTTCTGCACTCTCATGCACCCGGAGCATGTGTTGTGCGCCCGAAGCATGAGTAAAAACGCGCAAAAACTGATATTTGCTACTTTTACGTGGAGAAAGCCTGGTTTTTTGAGCCCAACTTCAAGTGGAAACTTTCCCTATAAATACCAAGTCTTTCATTCATAATTTCTCATTCAGAACGAAGTGGTTCAAGAGGAAGGCAAGCACTAGGAGCTTCAAGGGAGAAGTTTCTCTCCTCACTCAAAGTCTCTAAGGTATGTTTTATTTCTTTTGTAATTTGTATTTAGTTATCATGTGTAACAAAATCTTTTTAGGCTAGGGTCCTTCTAATATTCAATAGGCGGGGGGACCTTTAGGATACTTTGAATTTAGGAACCCTATTATCCGTTATTGTTTCAAATACCTCTGAGAAAGTAAGAACCTACACGTAAACCTCCAAGCATAAGTGTATCTCTCTATAGAATGATAACCCTAAACATTGAAACCAATATGGACTATGGTGTAATGGTTGCAACTGACAGCTGGAGGGTAATGAGTCAATATCTCTGAGAGAGTAAGACCCCACACGTATCTACCCGTGTAATCAACATGTGCAACTCGACAACTTATAGGTACTAAAACCCCACAAATCATCACTTAGATAAAAAAACGTTAAAAGCTGAATAAGATTTGACTTCCAACAAATAAATAGAGGGGATTCGAAGAATCCTAACCGCCGCTACACATTCTGGAATCAAAACAGGTAAACATTGCTCTGTTGCAAACATATTAAATTGCAAAACTCTAAACCCTTTATCTTTATATATTTTTATTGTTTCCAAATAACTAACGCGAATCGTCTAGTTGGAACGAAAAATCAATGTGGATGCGATGCTTTACTTACACTTTATTATTTGGTAAACAATTTGATACACTTGCCTAAATGTGATCATCAGATGTGCCTTCATCAATAAACTAGATAAACCGTCTCTCACGTAGAAGAAAATCAGCTAATAAACTTTTATCAATAAACCTTCGGAAATGATTAAAGTCATCCTATCACGAGGTTGTCCCCTACATTTTCTTTCCTCCTCTGAGCGAATAACATTAAAATCACCACGTAAACACCAATTAACATTATCATGATTGACGATCAACACTTACATAGTCAAACCCACAACGTCTACCTACCCCAAAATCATAAGGTGCATACACATTTAATGTGCAATGTATAATTCTTTGTCACTCTTTGAAAACCGACCATACACATATAATATTAGTATTTACGAGAAGGAGTACTCATAATATTATTACTATTTATAAAAAAAATAGAGTCATACACACTTGTGCATTTAAGAGACATGGTAATGTTAAAGAACCCAAAAATAAAAATTTTCTCTCCAGTTTTGTTCATTTAATTTATCAAAGAAGATTGTTAAACAGTTCTTTTAGGACATTAGTTAAGTAATCAATAGAAGTAACTTTTCAAAAAAAGTGATGTAATTATTATTGAATTAAAATTCAAAACATGGATTTTCAAAACAAATTTTTTATTCACAGAGTTCTTAATCTTTGCCCGAAAAGCATCGGTTAACAAGATATTTTATTAAAAACTCAAAAATTAAATTCAATACACACTATAATTAATTCAATAACTAGGGTAACATTTCGCGACATTGTGACATTCATCAACCACAATATCACAAGTGTCTTTCTTCTTTCTCTTTCACAATATTTTTTTGTTTCTTTGTACACGCGTAACATTGTAGTTGACCAATATCATCAATATCACCAACCACAATATCACCCAAGTATTATCCCATTAATTTATATTTAAGAGTTCAAACTTTTCTCAAAAATAAATGCCCATCACATACTTTCTTTGACAAACCCAATCATCTTATCTTCTATGGATTATTTATTATTTTTTGAAAGGATGGTTGATTTATCATGTATCTTCTAATTCTAGCTAAATCAAGAAACCCAAAACTTCAATGTCAACAAACAAACCCAAACCTCTTCTTCCTTGGAAGGTCCGCGCTACAATTTCACTTCTTACAGTTTTAACGGACTCTTCATGTCGCGCAAACGGCACCGTCAACCGCTGTCTCTTCAACTTCTTCGATCTCAAATCCTCACCTAACGCCACTCCCGTTAACGGCGTTTCCACCAAAGATGTTACCGTTAACTCCGATAATAACCTCTGGTTCCGTCTCTTTACTCCCACCGTCGCCGGAGAAGTCACCGGAGATGGTGGTGCCACCAAAACAACCTCCCTTCCTGTCATCATTTTCTTCCACGGTGGTGGCTTCACTTTTCTTTCTTCTTCCTCGAACCTCTACGACGCGGTTTGTCGTAGACTCTGCCGGGAAATCTCCGCTGTCATCGTCTCCGTCAACTACCGACTTGCACCAGAGCATCGGTATCCGTCGCAATATGAAGACGGAGAAGAAGTTCTAAGATTCCTTGAGGAGAACGTAACAGTTTTACCGGCAAATGCTGACTTGTCAAAATGTTTCCTAGCCGGAGATAGCGCCGGTGGAAATTTGGTACACCATGTTGCGGTTAGGGCATGCAAAGCGGGGCTCCGGAATATCCGGGTTGTCGGGTCAATATTGATCCAACCGTTCTTTGGTGGAGAAGAACGGACGGAGGCGGAGATTCACCTAGTTGGGATGCCGTTTGTATCAGTGGCAAGGACTGATTGGATGTGGAAAGTGTTTTTACCCGAGGGGTCGAACCGGGATCATGGGGCGGTTAATGTATGTGGGCCGAACGCGGAGGATTTGTCGGGTTTGGATTATCCGGATACGCTTGTTTTTGTTGGTGGGTTTGATCCTTTGATTGATTGGCAAAAGAGGTATTATGATTGGTTGAAAAAATGTGGGAAAAAGGCTGAGTTGATTGAATATTCAAATATGGTTCATGGTTTTCATGTTTTTCCTGATTTTCCTGAATCTACTCAGTTGATTATGCAAGTCAAGGATTTTGTCAACAAAGTCTCCAATTCAAAATGATAATTATTGATTATTGTTGTAATGATACTGTTATGATGTTTTATTTTAGTTTAAATAAATTTAATATGAGTATGTTGTTAGGGTAAACTTTGGAATTATACATGTCTTGAATTTAATAAATCTGGGTTTGCATAATTTAATGAGTATGTTGTTATGATGTTTTATTTTAGTCAATTACTTGGTTGTGTGGTAGAGGTAGATGACGACCAATTTGGCTAGAAGACTTTTGGACGAGGTTGGTTGGGAAGATGAATCCTCTAACATTCAAATCAAGAAGAATTTGATTACAAGAACAGTTGGAGATGATAGTACTCTACTAGAAACTCTCAATTTTCCTGCGGAATTTCTGTTGGTTACGCTGAATTTTCTCCTGCGGATTTTGCCAAGGATTAAGGTTCCAAGTAATACCTTCGTGGGTAATTGTTTCCTGAAGATTTTAGGAACCGCAGGAAACTCACCTGCGGAAATTTCCTAAGGAAATTGGACAATATTCTGCAGGAAATATTCGGTCAGTGTTTGAGGACTTTTCCTTGCCCGAACATACTCGCAGGAATTTCCGCCCCTTCTTCTTTCCTCTAGCGGGCTTTGTCTCATTCATTCTTCTATGTTTGAAGCGATACCTCTTACTCCATAATAGTCACGCTTCCCAACTGCGATTGAGGAGTTTATTAATCAATATCCGCTATTCTGCATCTGGTCTTTCCGCCCGAAAGAAGAGCTGGCTTTGCCCTAGTAGAAAGTGATATGGATTCTTAGCTTTTGAGCAAGAGACTCTCATCCGGAGGACAGGTAAAGTCTAGCTGCCTATTCTCTTCCGACTAGCTCTAAAAGCCCGTTCTCAGTTGATTCAATAGCTGCGCTTACAAGAGATTCCTCAGGAAACGATGTATAGAGATCAATATACCGCAGATAAATCCGCAGGAAATGGTTTGATATAAATAAAAAAAAAATAATACACATTAATGCATTCCAGAAGTTTATAAATACAAGAGAAATGATATTTGTACAACCACTTTGTGACAACCTTTTAACAACTTTATCTTTCATACTCACATTATACTTTTATTCTCTCTCTTCCTTTTTCTCTCTTCATTGTTTTTGACCAATGAAAAGAGAGAGAAAACAAGCTGTCACAAGAGTTGTCTCAAATGGATGTTCAAATATCACTACTCTAAATATAAATTATAGAAGATACAATTTTTAAACATTTCAATAATTTGAACAAAAGAATGTTTAACAATTGCACTTATCAAACAACATACTAAGAGTAAAAGAAACACACATATCTCTTTATAGTTGAACCTCCAATATCCAATTGCTAATGTCTCATACCTCTAAAAGTCTGTTCCACATAGCAAATACAAGTATCATAGTTTGCTCCATGTTTTGACAAGTAGAACTAAAAGTAAAACTTCATGAATAGTAGCAAATTTTGCAACTAAAAGTATATCCTATTGGCAAAAGAGACACGGCTGTAAAAGTAAAACTGTCATAGAAAGCTCAAAGCCGAGAGGAAATCAACCACACAACTTGGTGGTTTTCTGTTAACAATTGTGTTCTCAAGTATAATTGTTTTTGCCTAACTTGAAGTTAGGATTTGAAGCTATTTGCTTGGTTCGCGTACATATTATTAATTCAGTTTACAATCAGTTCAGTTTTAATCAAATTCAATCAGCTAATTGCTTGGTTAGCGTACATATTATTATTGAAGAGAATTTAGATAAAAACAGATCGACTTGCCTGTAATTGTAGCTGTAGTTGTATGTATATCATATGGTTTTTTGATGTGTAACACTTGTATGGTCTAAGAGCCTGTCCTGCAATGAACAGTCCCACCTAATCAGCCAACACAAATACTCATAACAAGCAAAAGAAAAAAACCTAACAGTCAACTATCTGAGAACAGCCAACACTTGTATAATAATACTGAGAACAGACAAAGAAATAGGCCGAAACATAGAGCAAATTATGATCTCATTTTCAGAATGATTGCAACTATCTGTTTGGTCATCACAATCTTCTTCACCAATGACATTATTCACATCCGAAGCATTTTTCCTTTGGCTTAGATCCAAGAGGGAAACCATTATTCTTAAAACAAGTTTCTATAGTTTGGCCAATTCTTTCAGGACACATACAAATCTTATTTATAAGTTTTGGGTTGGACCTAATGAAACTTTACAAAAGCAGTTGGCTTATAAACTCGTTTTAAAGCCAGATCTATGAGAAGTTTAGAAAAATAGCACCAGCATGAATAACACCTACAAACCATATAGACTGATACACATATAGGTTAAAATATGGTTTCAAAAGTCTTTACAAGCAACCACATCCAAATTCCTAGACAACTCAAGAACAAATTCTGACCTAGATTATTGTCGAGGGTCTTCGGCTACTTCACGAATCTGGTCAAATCCCTCTTCGTCGGCAATGCACCTCCAATTCCAAATTGCTTCGGACTCTTCTCAAATAGCTTCCAATCATCCAAACAGACTTTTAGAAATTATACAGAAATTAATATATATAAAAATATAAATTCTCGAATTAGTTAACATTAAGTAACTAATAGTGCAGCTGCAGTAGATGTACCTATCATCTTTCTTTCCTCTTCTGCCCTGCCCTCACATGTACCTCTCATCTTTCATTCCTATTCTTCCCTGCCCTCATTTGTACCTCTCGTAATCTTTATTTCCTCTTCTGCACTACTGTCACTTGTTTCACCATTGATACAGTCATTAGTTTCTCTACGTGAGTGAGGTGCCTGGCAAGAATCACCTCACAGCATAACCCTATGAGGTTTGGAAGAAAGCATTCCTCTAGCGACTTCTCGTGCATCGAAATATTCAATTTCACTTCAATTTCATCACAGCTTTTAAATAAACGGTCCTGCCATCAAAATCAAGAATATAAACACATATCAAAGCAAATTACACTTTAAACTCTGCGTGCATGACAATAATGTAAACATGAGGTTGAATCGATTGAGAATATTGACGGAGGCACTCCGGCAAATTACACTTTAAACTCTGGTGATGACAATAATGCATGATACTAATTGCAATCATTAAACAACAATGAAAAAACACATATGTGAAAAGGTTACTCATCAAATCTATATACACTAATATATACGATTTAGCAGTGAAGGTTCAATTTTGATTATTAAACAAGTTGTCTATAATCTTGATTGAAATGTTTGTATTCTTTTGGTTATTCATCGACATCTTCATGAATTTGTTGAATGTATCCTCAAGTTTTTGTGTTCTATATTCCTAACAATTTTGTTGTAACTGTTGGTTTTGATGATATTGTTGATATGGGAGAAGCTGTCTAGGACATTTGAGTTGCTGCTCCTCTGAAAGTTGTTGAACTGGTGCTGATTATGGTAATGGTTTTTTCTCTGTCTGTATTGGTTGTTTACAAAATTAATATGACCTTCAAGAGAACAAAAACCAGTAGAATGAGGGCCTGAACGTAGCTTCCATTGCATCACTTGCTTCATACTCTCCTCATTTAAGCTTTTGATCTGTTGTTGAAACTTGAACACCTGGTTGGATAGTTATTCTATAGAATTGTTGAGAGCCTTTCTCTGGGCCAATAGAGTATAATTAGTATCAAGTTCTAGAATGTTGGATGGTAGTTTTTTCAAATGGATAAAAGCGATTGGTATTGAAAGATGTTTTTACCAAACTAGTCGACTAAATGCAATGGATTTTTCAAAGAAAAATGCTCTTCTCCCAACAAATTTTGTTCACTTCCAACCAAACTTTCAAAAATGCTTCTGATGTGAGTTAACTCACGCATGTGTTAAATCAGCGTGAGTTAAATCACGTCAAAGGCCAGCGCGAATTAGCTCACGTTGCGTGTCCTTTTAAAGGCCATAGAACCTTATTTCCTCATTTCCCATCTAAAAATCTCCAAAATCTCTCTCAAATCACCCAAATCCAAAATTCTTTCAAGTTCAAATCCAACAACACTCCAATAACAAGTAAGTTTTTATAATCAAATGATGTTAACCTTTTTATGTTTATATGTTAGATTTTTCCTCTTAAATTAGATTTTTTTAGTTTTAGAGTTTTGTTTAAATTTTGATTTTTTTGGCAAGAAATGATATAATGTTACATGTAAACGACTTATATTGCTTAATTGTTTAGATGTTTGCATGTTTATGTTGTAGTTATGAGTTTTAGGGTTTACGTATAATTTGCACTCCAAGTGTTTGATGAAATGTTTGAATGAGTTTTTCATTGATTGTTTAATTTATTATGGTGTAAATTTGAAACAATAGCCGATTTGTTAAGTGTTTGCATACGCTTCAACGGTGGAAATCCTAGTTGTTCAAGGTTCGGTACATTAATGTCACGTTAAAAGTCTCAAGGATCAACTGAATGAAGTCAACCAAGGACTCAACCCCGGAGACACAATGAGAGTGGAATACGTTTGGTATGAATGTCCAATGTTCGACGAAGGGAGAATAACGTTCAGCCGACCAAAGTTTACGAACGACGGCGATGTGAGGACCATATTCGCAACTTTTCGTCAGCACAACAAGTTTTCGTGGATCGATACGGATGTCACGTTGCTGACATCGCCTGAAGATATTCTCAACAGTTTGATTCCGCCAGAAGATTATGATTAGGTAGCATCATTATTATGTAGTGTCTTTATTTTGTTGGAATTTAAGTTTAGTTCTTGTTATTTTGCTGAAGATGTTGGTATTGAAGTGTCTTATATAGAATGTAGTGATTTGCAAGCCTCTTTAAAAAGTCAAAAGATTAAGAGAACACAACATGTATTATGTAGAATAAGCTATATAGGTTATGACATCAAATTCCTTCGTATAGGATGAGTGTCACGGAAGGGAATGCACCTCTAAGAGGTTATTTTGGGCTTGATCATGCTCCTCTGTCAATTGAAACTTTTCAGTTGGCAGGGTAGTAAGATTAAGTTCAAAGCAACCTCTTAGAATACATTCCTTTCTGTGATGACGGAAATACACCTCTAAGAGGTTTCTTTGAATTGGATCGTGTTCCTCTGTCAATTGAAACTTGTGAGTTGGTAAGGCAGTAAGATTCAATTCAAAGCAAGCTCTTGGAATGCATTCCTTTATGTGATGACTCGTCTTATATGATGAATTTCGATTTGAAAACCTATAGAGTTGATTCTGTATAATACATGTGTTGTGTTCTCTTCATCCTTTTGAGTTTTCAAAGGGTGCTGCAAATCACTACGCTAAGTATAAGACACTTCAATGCCAAGATTTTCAGTAAACTTCCAACAATTAAACTTAAATGCAACATCATGATGATACCGCATATATTTAGGGAGAATGAAATGTAATGTAGATGAAATTAAAACTAAATAAAATTGTGTATTTTTTTAATTGATTTTGTGTACTTGTGCCACTTTAATCGAATTTATTCAATACACAATTTTATTCGAATTCACGCTGGGTTTAATTAGTCTTCGAAGACATTATATTATTTAGATGCCAAAATCATAAAATAAGTGCAAATATAAACAAAAATAAATAAAAGAACAAAATTGATACACATGAAATCTCATTTTATTATTATATCGATACATTTACAATAAGGTATGTTTCTTGTCTAGGGAAGGGCGCTTGGGGTAAAACTACATCTGCTTGAGAAGAAGATGGAGGTGATGGGGCAAAGCAAAATCAGACACTTAACCCATTAGTAGGTTGAAAAAGAGGTGGGATCCATCAACAAAAACAATATAAAAAATGTAAACTTAACAGATTCAGGATGTGCTCATAAAATATCTTGAACAATTGTAAACTCACTGATAGTTCTACACTTGTAAAAGTAGTTTTGATCATCCAAACATTTCACCGACAGATTCAACTCTTATAGAATTTTTATACCTTTGACGTACATTTTAAATGAAGTTGCTTATTACTAAGTTATTTAGACCTTCCTAGTTTTGTTTTGATTGATGTCATTAGTTTTTGTACAACATCCGCTCATTCTAGATTACACGGTCCATACAAGTTTGGTGATCAATTATTTTCAAAATCTCCTTTTCTGATGTTTTGATTCGATTCAAACCTTGTTTTTCATAAATTGAATCGAATCATTTTTTATCATTTACTCTTGGGTTCATATCCTACTTGATTGATTCTAATCATTTGACTCAGAGTCAAATGAATCGAATCATTTTTAATCGGATCATTTTTTATAATAAGTCTTTTGATTCGAATCATTTTCCTTTATGGAATTATGATTTGAATGAAATTTATGATGATTCAAATCAATCTTCATCTAGAAACCACTTATTCAAATTATATTTCTTGGGTATCGATTCAATTTTCATGGCAACTCAGATTTCAGATTTTACACTATTGATTCAAATCAAGATTTTCAACACGTGTATCGGTTGGATTCATAAATTGAAGAAATCTTTGTAATCTGACTCTGTAAACTTTCTCAACATACTAGTGGAAGACCATACGGATTTTTCTCTACGAAGAAAGGATGTTTCCCATAGCAAGGACGATTGAGGGACCTCTATACATCAGTGTTTTCTTCTCCATTCTCTATATTTCTTGCAATTTACAAATTGATCGATATATGTTAGTTATTGATTAGGGTAATTGATATTCTCTAAGTGATTGAATAATCTGAAACTCATTTTCTCAACAAGTTTTGTAAACATAATTTGATATTTCGATCACTTTGCATTATTGATATTAACTTTTCAATTTAATCATCATATATCAAACTAGTCGAGATACCCGTGCTATAGCACGGGTAGCGCAGCTGCGCCGCGCGGCGAGACGTATGTCGTTGTGTGGTGAGACATGCACGATGACTTATATAGTATTGAGCAATCTTATATATAAAATTATTATATTACAATCATTTTTATCATTTGTGATTAACTTTAATTGTTATGTAGTGAAAAGAATTAGTATACTACAATAGGTAAGTAATTTTAATTTCCTTTAAAAACCTACTAAATTATTGCACTGAGCTCCGTTGGAAAATAAATATCAATTATAAAATATAATGATAGAACTAATATTATATTCAAAAAAGAACTAATTTATATTTCTACAAAATAATTTTTTATATAAAATATTCATTAAAATATTTTTTAATATTAATTTTAATTTATTGATAAGTGATAAGTATGGTCCCGTGTAAAACAAATACTTACATTTTTTTTAGTAATATACATACATTTATTTAATTAATATATATCACATGATCACATATATTTTATTTTATTAATATATAGTTAGCACTACAATTCATAAATATACACATATATTTTTGTAAAAAAATAATATACATACATGTATTTTATTTGTATATAATTCACATTAAATTTAATAAATGAACATAAAATTATATATGCTTGTAAAAATACATATCCTTGCATATATTTGTAATGATATATCTCAAAAATATATATTAACATTAAATAGGAAAACATATTACATGTAAAGATAAATTAAGTTCCTTAAAAAAAAGAAATATAGTTATATGAAATTTTTTAAGGTGTTAGTTTGTTATATGCAAAAATCCGTTAAAATATTTTCAAATACTAATTTTAATTTATTGGTAAATGATAAACCTGGGTCCCGTGTAAAAAACTATACTTATATTTATTTAATTAATGTATATCATGCACTCACATATATTTCATTAATATATATGAAATTTTTTAAGGTGTTAGTTTGTTACATGAAGTATTATCAAAAAATCGATAAGTAATAAAATAAATTCTCAAATCTTTTTTATATGCAGAAATCCGTTAAAATATTTTCAAATACTAATTTTAATTTATCGATAAGTGATAGACATGGGTCCCGTGTAAAAAACTATACTTATGTTTATTTAATTAATGTATATCATGCACTCACATATATTTCATTAATATATATGAAATTTTTTAAGGTGTTAGTTTGTTACATGAAGTATTATCAAAAAATTGATAAGTAATAAAATAAATTCTCAAATCTTTTTTATATGCAGAAATCCGTTAAAATATTTTCAAATACTAATTTTAATTTATCGATAAGTGATAGACATGGGTTCCGTGTAAAAAACTATACTTATATTTATTTAATTAATATATATTGTACACTCAAATATATTTCATTAATATATATATATATATATATGAAATTTTTGAAGGTGTTAGTTTGTTACATGAAGCATTATCAAAAAATCGATAAGTAATAAAAATAATTCTCAAATCTTTTTTATATGCAGAAATCCGTTAAAATATTTTCAAATACTAATTTTAATTTATTGAAAAATGATAAACCTGGTCCCGTGTAAAAAACTATACTTATATTTATTTAATTAATATATATCGTACACTCACATACATACATACATACATACATACATACATACATACATACATACATATATATATATATAAACATTAACTCACTCGAGTTGACGTGATAGAGTTAGGGGGGCCTTGGAGTGTTCTCTATTCAAAATCTCAGGTTCGGTTCTTCCCAGTGCCAATTTTGGTGGGCTAGTTTGACTTCTTCAATATATATATGTATAGTTTATATTGTCATATTCTGGTAAACATAACATATCCTCACATATATTTGTGTTGGTATATCTTAAAACACAAATATTAATATTTATTAGGAAACCATGTAATATTTAAATTAAAAAATAAATTAAGTGTTATGAAGCTTTTTTAAGGTGTTAATGTGATAGATGAAGTAATATCCATTAACTGATAAAATATAAAATATTATCCTAAATCATTTTAAGCATTTATAAAATAAAAATATATGAAAAAATCTGTTAAAATATTTTTTAATACTTATCATTGATAAATAATAAGCAAGGTTATTTTGAATATTTGACATATGAACTTGTGATGAAGCTGATTTTTTTTTCTTATTATCTATACTGTATTTTTTTTTGGATCTGTTTATACCTTTTTGGAGATGAAAAATCCGTAAAAGAACATTAATATTATACTTATATAAAATCTTTGATTATTCTACATGTAAAAATTTGTTAAAAATAGTCGAACATTTTCCATTGTGAATCATAGCCGAACCTTACATAGTTTTTTTTTTTTTTTTATGGATTGAACCTTACGTAGTTAATTATCTAATAGCAAGCATTTGATTGTGAATCATAGTCGAACCTTACGTAGTTAATTTTTTTTCTGGTAGAGTTTTGAATACTAATTTTAATTTAGTGATAAGTGATAAATATGTGTTTGGTGACATAAATATATACTCACATTTATTCTATTAATATATACCGTACACTCATAATTAATGTCTTTAAAAAAAATATTTTATTAATATATAGTTCAAATTATATTTCATAAATATACACTATCTTATTTCAGAAAAAAAAAGTCATGTGCATACATATATTTTTATTCATATATAGTCCATAAACTCACATATATATCATTAATAAGTGATAAATATGGGTCCTATGTAAAAAAATAACATTAATATTGTATTTTTATAAAATCTCCGATTATTCTACATGCAAAAATTTGTTAAAAATAGTCGAACCTTACCCGTTGTGAATCATAGTCGAACCTTACGTAGTTTTTTTTTTTTTTGGGTAGAGTTTCGAATACTAATTTTAATTTAGTGATAAGTGATTTCTTGTAACAAAAAATATATTTTATTAATATATAGTTCAAATTATTTTAGAAGAAAAAAAGTCATATGCATACATATATTTTTATTCACATATAGTCCATAAACTCGCATATATATCATTAATAAGTGATAAACATGGGTCATGTGTACAAAAATAACATTAATATTGTAATTTTATAAAATCTTTGATTATTCTACATGCAAAAATTTGTTAAAAATAGTTGAACCTTACATAGTTAATTTTATTTTTTTTAGTGTTTCGAATACTAATTTTAATTTAATGATAAGTGATAAACATGTGTCTAGTGACATAAATATATACTCACATTTATTTTATTAATATATATCATACACTCATAATTATTGTCTTTCAAAAAAATATATTTTATTAATATATAGTTCACATTACATTTCTTCAAGTAGAAATCAATGATGATGCAGCAGAACACGCCGAAGAAAACTGTGAGGATTGCACAAACCCACCTCTCTGTCTCCGCTACACCAAACATAAATTCAATCTCGTATATACATTCACACCAATGACCAAACAAAAAATCTTGAAGAAAATGTTACAATTTACAATACCAAATGACAAAACACAATAACTCCAAAATCATATTTCATAAGCTACCAATTTCTAAAAGAAAAAAAGATTAATTTATTAAATTGCACTTCTTCGACCACCAAACAACATGGTAAATTATATTTTCAACTCTTGCCTGGTAAATAAATCTGCAAAGCAAAGAAAAAAGAAAGATAAACATGTGATTTATATTTGAAGAATGACAAATATGAGAGGTGGATCATTTAAAACAGATTAGGTTGATAAATTTGGATAGATCATTTAGAAATTTATCAATACATGTATGCTAGATATGGATTGAGTTTATATCAAAACAAATCAAACACAAATAAACAAATTGATTGAAATATTTATGAATAAAAAAAATAAAAACAACATCAAACCTGGTGAGGCTGATGTTAATGAGAATTCACTGCAGCATTTTACCATACACTTTGAGTGCATATACTAAACTGAAAAAGAGCAACACAAAATTCAAAGAAATGAGTAAATTAGTTGTCAAATGGACACACAATCAATATGCATAACAAAAACATCAATAAATGAATCAACAAACTGCATATAACTGATGTGAAAATATAAACAAAACTGCAAGATTTGAAGAAGATGCAAGAATGAAAAATAAACACAAGAAAACATCAGGAAAAAAATAGATTTGTATACCTTTGAAATAACAAAATCATAGTCTGCTATCACAACAACACAAAATTAACGAAATGCATAAAAATAAAACAATCACCATAAAATTCAATCACCAGTTAAATCAAGCGGAAAAAACAGAAGAAAATGAAAATCTTACGAAATCAAAAGGAAAAAATCGAAGAATATTGTGCAAAATGAAGAAATTGTGAAAAAGAATGAAGAAATTGATGAAGAAATATGGTAATAGGAACAATAGAAGAATGGAAGAAGAGAAAGAGAGAAGAAAATTGTAACTTCTCTGTACAGAGAGAAAGAGAGAGGAAAACATGGAGAGAGAGGGGAAAACGTGGGAAGAATCAAAATTGAATTAAAGTGAAATTGTGTGAAATACCTCAAATAGCCTTGATTTATTTTATGCATTAGTTTTCAGTTTTGGACAACATTGGAAGAAAGTGGCAAATTATAAATGGAACAATTCTAAAGCATTAGATGTGCATGAAATTTCAGTTTTATCCTTAAGAAGTAGTAAAAAGCAACTGTAAAAAATAATAGGGTTGGGGACAGTAATATACTTTTGATAGTAGATTGTTTTTATATATATATAGTAGATATATTAATAAGAAATAGGCTTTTAAAGAGGTTAACCAGTCATACCAAACTTTTGAAAGGCCAGACTTAAACCTAAAAAACATGATTATGACATGCTACATACCAGAAGTAGGTTTTAAATTTTTTGAGAGGTTAGACTTAGGCCTTGCAAAATCAAGCCCGACCCTACCTATCTCTATCCTAATACTAACAATAGTTTTGTATTAAGTTTGAACCACCAATAGATCGCTATATATTTAGGGTTGCAAGTAGTTTAGATAAAATCGATGAAACCGACTAACCAAAAAACCAAACTGAAAGTTACACGATCTTTTCTAGTTCGGTTAAAAAGTTGAACCAACCGAAAGAAACTTAAATGGGTTGGACCAATTCTCGGTTTTCAATTTTAAAATCTAATGAAATGATGAAACAAACCGTTGGCTTACTAACTTGTCACTTATATTTTAAAATACACCATTTTACTATTGGTAAATACTAACTTGTGCCCTCAAGGGCACATGTTAAAGAACTCATTATAGAAATATATGTATCAAAAGTCATGCATTCAACTTCTTAAAAGTTAAAATATTATGTTTTTCAATGTAAAGTTGCTCTTTTTGGGTTCCTTAACATGTACCCTTAGAGCACAAGTTAGCATGACCCTTTACTAGTTACTCACATTACTTATTGTCACTTAGACTTAACCCATATTCAAATACACCAATGCCCTTGTCTTCTTATTCGTTCTGTTTCTCTTCTCATTAGATTGTTGTGATTGCTAACATGCAGTATGAAATAAGAATCATTAGATTGTTGTGATTATGGTTCAGTATGTCGTATACATGGTAAGATGAACATGGAATATTGAAGAAAAAACTAATTGTATTTTCAGGCGAATAGATTATAATGTAGTTTGATACGATTTCACTTCTAATAAACGTTAAAAACTGAACCAAACCGTCGTAGATTTGGTTGATTTTAATACTATTTTGATTAAAAGTTAAACTAAACTGAACTGTTACACCTTTACCACTATATACTCTCAAATTGATAGAAATCTTACAAAAAAATAAGAAACCCCAAACAAAAGTATGTTTAAGATATAATCTTTGTCGGCCAGTGTCGTACCCCTTTTCCATTTTGACATTTTATTTCTCTCCAATCCTCCAGATATATCTAACAAGTTTGATTATAAAAATCACACCATATCTTTGCTTTGTATAGGTATAAAATGGTTGTAACATGAGATATATCAACAAGCCCGTCTAGCTCAGTTGGTAGAGCGCAAGGCTCTTAACCTTGTGGTCGTGGGTTCGAGCCCCACGGTGGGCGCTGCTCTTTTTCAAAACTTATTTTTTTTAAACTATTTTCCACATCATTCCATGCCGAAAAAGTGCATTTGTTAAGTGCGCGTCACCCAAAATGCCGTTTCTGCTACTTAATCGATTTGTGCAATGTACAAAATTAAATTAAAGGCTCAACTTTTGAGAAAATAATAATTTCAACTGTAGAACCCATGAAATTTGTATAAACAGCTACATCTAGTTTTTTTTTTTTTTT
>Ga0228711_1006145_pt1 | contig 18002 bp, 12 predicted proteins | sample MedpolnodulmetaG_2_FD_177996 | JGI IMG/M metagenome (GOLD analysis project Ga0228711, IMG submission 177996) | Root nodule microbial communities from Medicago polymorpha collected in Santa Monica, California, United States - brown nodules | ecosystem: Host-associated > Plants > Roots > Nodule...
ACTCCAAGAGACTTCTATGCTCAATCACACAAGAAAGAGACTTCTATGCTCAAGGACAACTCCAAGAGACTTCCTTTGCTCAATCACACAAGAAAGAGACTTCTATGCTCAAGGACAACTCCAAGAGACTTCCTTTGCTCAATCACAACTGAAAGAGACTTCTCTTAACAATTACAAATAATTGAATAAGTTTTTGAATACTTGATATACAATCAGAGGTATTCACAAAACAATACGATTAGAACAGACTCTGTTTTTCTAGACACTCTAGAATTCTAAGATATGAACTATTGTAAGAATTCTCTAAGTTGTTGATGTGTTTACGACGTTTTGCACAGAGTATTGACCCTTTTTTTTTGTATATGTGTGTATATTCTTCAAGTCTTTATCCCTATATATAGAGGATTTGAGAGACGTTGAGAATTAGCTGTTACATCAACTTGTCTTGCTTGAAGCTTTGATTCTTCACCATTGATCTTTTGCCTGATTTGATAATTGTCCTATGAAGAACTAATTTCAAATCCATTCCATTTGAAACGGAACAACGTCTGCATCAATATTACTGTTATTCTTGTCTTGATGTAGAGACAAGTTGCAGAGATGGTGGTTGCAGAGGCGTGCACAGAGTTAGTGGTCGTACACTTCGTACACTGTACTTTGTCAACTCTGGTGAAGTAGCTTCTGATGAGATGCTTCTGATAACCTTGCTTCTGATGACCTTGCTTCTGATGCCGTGTCTTCAGGAGCGCTTTCTTCAGACCCGTTTCTTCAGACGCATTTCTTCAGACGCATATCTTTCAGACGCATTTCTTTCAGACGCTCTAAGCTTCAATAAAATTCCTTTGCTCTTTGACTTGTTCAATCAGAATCTTTATGAATAGTACTTTGATTTGGATCCTGTACACTTGAACAAATGTTTAGCATATCCAATTGATAATTTTTAATACCTTGTTATCATCAAAACTCAAGAGGTGATTTTGAGAAACACCCTTTGTTCCAACATTAACAAATATCAAACTCATAATGCGACAACAGAGGGTTAGTATTTGTTAATTCATCATCTCAAATATCAATTCATAATGCGACAGCGGAGCTTTGATATTGGAACAAGTGAAATTAGGCAAGGGTTGTGAAACATGAGAATAGTCTAGCAAACCTTGAGACATATAAAGTTTCATTCTTCAAGGATTCTAAGAGCAATCAACCATGAGAATAGGCGTGATTGCTAGAGGAACACACTCATTGACTTCGAAAGAAGCTTTGATACGCTCAAGAGAAACTTGTCTTTAGAAAGTAGGTCAAATATAAAGTTTAGGTTTATGGTTTGTTTGTGAAGGGTTTGTTATTATGATGAACCAATAATCCCAAGACGCTTTTTACTATTCTTTTAAAAACTCAATCTTTACAACTGAACTTTCTTCTAATCATCTTCTAAAAGTTAGTTAATTTAAACAACTCCCTGTTGGAACGATACTCTCTTTTTACTACTTCGGTAGAACCGTGCACTTGCGGTTTAACTCATCAGTGCTTCTGTTCAACTTGCTTCTGATGACGTCATCACTTCAGGAGCACTTAACTTCAGAATCACTTTTCTTCAGATGCTTCAAACTTCCTTTTTGTTGATTCCATAGCTCTTAATTTGTTCTTCCAGACCCTATAAACTATACTTAAACTTGTACATGGTCCTGCACACTTGAACAAATATTAGCGTATCCAATTGACAATTCTTAATACCATGTTATCATCAAAACTCTTAAAGGGTAATGTTAAACACATTTTTTTCCAACATGGAGGATCCGATACCTGAGGATATCATACCAGAAATAGACTGATTTTTTCTCACGCTTCAATTCGAATTAGCAAAAGCAATGTCTCCTTGCATAATTTCGATTCCGAACATTCATGATCTGGATGGGAATGAGTCAAATGACTTATCCCTGGGTCTATTAGTGAACTCTTTCCAGGGATTCTAAAAAACTTCTACTATAAATGTTCTTATTATTGCTTCAACTCATATTCCCCAAAAAGTGGATCCCGCTCTAAGAGCTCCGAATAAATTAAACACGTGTATTTAAATATGAAGGTTTCTTGTTCCACAACAGAGAAAGACTTTTCCAGTCTTGCTCGTACGCGAGGTTTTCACTTAGAAAAAGAAAATGTTCGATACTAATGGATGCGGGTCCACAACTCTGGGTTTTAATGTACGAGATCTTGTAGCACTTACCAATGAGGCGCTATCGATTAGTATTATACAAAAAAAAAATTACATTATAGACTATGTTGTAATTAGATCCGCTCTTCATTGACAAATTTGTGATTATATACCTTTTATGCATTTAAATTTAACAATTAATTTGCACATCTTTGTTTATCCTAAGAAGAAGACTTCAAACAACATTACTTAACATTAATCCAACGAGGTTAGACACATCTATAAATTGAAAATTGGCAACTTCTATCATTCATTTCATAATAATAGTACTTTTTCCAAAACAAGTTACATTAAGACAGTTTAAATCAAATTACACAACATCATCTATTACAAATCAAACTACACAACATCATCTATTACAATCATCATATTTCAAATACATATGACTCCATGTGGCACTAATATTGCAGAGTAGTATTGTCCTTAAAATCAGGCAAACCCCAAAACACGTTAATCCGAAAATCGTAGAAATCTTCAACCATTCTTCAACTTCAGATTTTTTGTGAAGCTTTACAATCTTCAAATTCCTCTCATCATCTACATCTTCATCAATTAACTTAAAAAACTACCACCTTTATCAAATTGATTTTCATAGTTTCTACCACCCCCATAATTTTTTCCACAATTGGGATTTGTAATATTAGTGACAGCACAAATTACACTTTCTTCCCCACACCTACATTACGTGATTGTTCTTCTTCTTAGATTCGAACCAACAGACCCAACTGATTGACCCATTTGCCACAATTTTGTTTTAGTTTTTGCCATTTCTTAGATTTGAAGAGGAATGAAGAAGAATGGAGAATCGATTACTAAGAAGAACGAATAGAAGAAGAATGTATCAAAGATGAAAGGAATTGAAGGAAAAGGACGGGGATTTAGAAGAAGAGAGAAGATGAAGGATGGTTTCAAAGAGAAGAGGAACAAAGGAATGAAGAAGGACCTTAATTATGGGTACCTAAAAAAACGCATCGTTTCTATGTGCCACGTCGGATTTGCCCCGTGTGCACTCTAACAGTAGTTTTAATAAATTGACATAAAGAACGACTCTAACAAACAGAGGTGAACTTGAGGGAAGTTTTAAAAGTCATGAGACCAAAATAAAATAAAAAAGTTTGTTAGTAGACCAAATGACCAATTAAACCTTATTATCCAACCCCTTATTAATTGTTCGTCTAATCCCATAACCTATTTCTAAATCAATTAGAGTAAAAAAAAAATTCCAAGTCCATTTTACAAATTAAACACACTTTAATAATCTGAGTTTTTTCTTTTTTGAGGAAAAAATCCTCCGATTTAAGAACCCTCCAAATACAAATTACAAATCTTGATTGTCAAATTTTTTTTTAAAAAATCTTATTAGTCCGTTCGTTATACAAATTTACGAAATCTTTTAAAATCTAGTACAATTTATTTTTATAAGGCAAAATCTACAAATTTTTTATTTTGGCAAAATAATATTTTATAATCTCATTCCACTAAAATTGCTTAAAACTAAATTATATATTCATAAATATATTTATTTAAATTTATCTATGCCATCGCCATAGACCTAAGTTCAGTTTTCCTCTCCTCTCTCGTGCCATTCTTCCGCCACCATACGCTTCCAGTTCAGCCGCGCAATTCTTCTCCGGTTACACCCTAACCGTCTTCCTCCGTCTCCGGTGACGCTGCCGCCTATACTGTCACTCCAGTCACACACACTTTCATCACCCGCCATCTCTCCTTAAACCCTAAACCCTTAAAACCTTATTCAATGGATTCTATGGATTTCAAGGTGAGTGAACTCTTGAAAGAAGTTAAAGTAGATAACTCACAGATTTCTAAACCTGTGGATGACGCCATTGCCGCTATCCAATCTTCCATCGACGAAATCCCTGATAACTATAATGTTACTGCTGATTTGGCACCGAGTTTTGTTAGGGATATTGGTGCTGATAAAGTGGAGTTCAAATTTAAGAAACCATTGGTTATTCAAAAGAGTGGTAGTTATTCAATTGAGAGTCTTGCTAGGCCTGAATTAAATTTGGATCTTATTATAAGGTTACCTAAGGTATTATTCAATCTTTTCAAATGGTTTACTTTTTCATAATAGCTATGTATGTTAATTAATGTTTAATTTAGTAGCTATGTATGTTAATTGATGTTTAATTTAGTTTAGAGTTTACTTTTTATGCACCGCCAATAACTTGTTGAGCTTAAAACAAACTTAGGCCTGTTCGGACAAACAACTTATTTGCAAGTTACAGCACAAGCGCTTACCATGATGATAAGCATTTATGCATAAGCTATTCTTATAAGAAAAAGATAATGTGAAGTTAAATTGTTTTTGTATATGCTATAAGCTGTTTTCATAAGCTATGTTGGAGAGCTTGTGAAAATAAGCCGAAATAAGCATGTGAAAATTGTCATAAGCTGTTTCTGTAGGTTCTACCAAACCGTCTCTCAAAACTTATGGCAGTAGATAAGCTCAAATAAGTCGATTCAAGCAGGCCCTTAGAGCAAGTGCGCATGGATTGATTAGCAAACGTCGAACTATTTAAGATTTTATAACATGTATGACTAACAAAAGTGGTTGAATTATTTACGGTAACTAAATAGAAAGTAATTAAGAACAATAGTTGTAAATTAATGGAGAGAGAGGTCTAGGGTCTTTGCTTCAATAGGACCCCGTTAGTGACGGTGGGATTGGTCACCCGGATTAGTCGGTAATTGGGCTGGATTGTTTCCAAATAAAAAAAAGGAGGTCTAGGGTTATGGTTTCACTTGCAATCTTTGAATCCCTGTGTCTAGTTTTACTTGAATTTTTTTATTTTAGTTAAATTACCAACCGCTTTACTAAATCTATTAACCCGTTTGGTCATTTGTGATCCGGCAACTCATCACAACAAATCATGTGTGTGACTTTAAAAGTGGTTATGATAAAAGTCAAATGTTTCCAATGATCTGACTGTTATGATTGATTGACAGTGTAAATTGTTTTTACACTGCAATGTATATGAATTAAATTCTTTAGTTTATCGGTGTTGAGTGTATACTTTGATTTTGTAACTGTAATTTCTGTTATGACAGGAGTGCTTCCATGAGAAGGATTATTTGAACTACAGGTACCATGCTAAGAGGTGTCTTTATCTCTGCTTGGTGAAAAAGTATTTAGAGAAATCTCCATCTATTGGTAGGGTTGAATGGTCTACCCTGCAGAACGAAGCTCGAAAGCCTGTACTGATTGTGTATCCAGGTTAGTACTATGTCTTAGCATTTAAATTCCAATGCATTTTGGTTCACAAACAATATTTGGAGACTAATGGAGAATTTTTTTGCAGCTGCAAAGCTTGTTGATGTTGATGGTTTTTTTGTGAGAATTATTCCATCGGCCAAGGATATCTTTAGCATACCGAAGTTAAACATGACGCGTAATAACATTCATAATTCAAAGAATGGTTTGTACCTTTGCATCTACATTCAGTTTCTATTAGATTTTAACTTCTTCTGATACAATGTATTGATGATTGACTGTTAATGTTCAGAAGGAAGTTCCGTTCAAGCTACACCAAAGTATAATTCTAGTATTTTGGAAGACATGTATATGGAGGATACAAAATTAATCAACGAATTTTTTCTTGGATGGAAGCAACTAAGAGAGGCTTTAATCCTACTTAAGGTTTGATATTTGAATTTCTTTTGGGCATTTGTGCATTATATTAAGTAAAAAATTAATGTGGAAACACTGAATTTGATGCCGCTCTTCCGAATTTTAGGTATGGGCTCGACAGAGAAGTTCAATATATGTTCATGATTGCCTGAATGGATTTTTGCTATCCGTCATACTTGCACACCTTGCTTCTAGGCAACAAATTAGTAGGTCAATGAAGGCAATTGAAATAATTCGCATTACCTTGAACTTCATTGGTATGTATATATACTCTCCTTTGCAGTTTTGGCTCATTTTATTTAGTGCTTTGATGACCATAGGGAGTTTGCGTGCCATATTTTGGTATTCTCGATTCACTATCGTTGTTTCTGTTGACTAGTATATTTGAATTCCATTGTAGTTTCTTAGTGAATTTGTAGGCAATTTGCTACTGACTTAAAAATTGGCTTAGATTGGAAGTGGGGGGGACTTTTAAAGCTTTCATATTAAATAGATACATTATTGTGATTGGTTTTGCAGCCACTTCAGAGACATGGAGTCGAGGTCTCTACTTTCCAAAGGAAGGCGAAGGAAATATTACTAAAGAGGTCCAGATCTCTAACCTTCTTTTGTCTACCTTTGTAATTCTATTTTGTATGTAGTTTGTGTTCATGTTCCACTATGATTGTCCTGATATCCGAATCTCTGTTTATACTTTATTTTCTTTTATGTTTTTCTTTACATTCACGTTTCATTCGTTTTTAATTGATATGTGGTGCAAAATTTTAAATAAATCATATTTTCGTAATGCAATATCACCTTTAACTCTTCATTGGCAAGTAGCTTTGTATTTTCAATCACTTGCACCAAGACGGATCAATCTTGGGTTGATGAAAATTTTCTTATGCACCATTTACCAAGAGTTTTCTTTAAAAGTATCCATTTATATTCGGAGCTATTCATTGTTTTGTTCATGATTCCCATTTGCAGGACAGAATGCAACTTAAAGGGTCATTTCCAGTTGTCATGTGTCATCCATCGGGGGCATTCAATTTGGCTTTTCGAATGTCTAGGATTGGTTTTTCTCAGGTATTTTTTGGCCAGCAACCACCTTTGCCTTTTATTCTCCTTTATTATAATATATATCTCACAATACTCATTTTGATTATTCATGTGTATATTCAGCTTCAAGACGAGGCTGCTTTGACACTTAAATGCATGGAGAAGTGTAGAGGTGGTGGATTTGAGGAAGTTTTTATGACCAAGATTGACTATGCTGTTAAATATGATTATTGTATGAGGTAATGTTTTTTCATCTAGTGTTTGTTTGTCATTGATAATCCATTTGGGGTATTTGATTAGAAAGGTTTAGGTAAAGTAACTTGTATATTGAAAGCATATAAATTAAAATTATAATGATGTAAGCAAACAGGTTTGTAGGACTCATTATGATGCATGTGTATTTTTGTGTTGCACGAGAACATTCAGGAGACTTGCATTTGCTTTTCTTGGTGATAAATACCCTATTGATTCAGATGCTGTATTACATGATGGATTATTCAGTTGATTCATTTTCATGATGGTTTGCTTCATGCTGTAAAAGCTTCTTAGTTTATTACATGTTTTGCTCTTACAGAATAAGCTTTAAGGGAAACATGGAGCTATATGCATCAGGGTTTTGTATGGATGATGAATGCTGGAGATTGTACGAGGAGAAAATACATGCTATTTTAGCTAAAGGATTGAATGATAGAGCAAAATTTATTCGAGTAATATGGAGAAATGCACAATGCAAGTGGAGCGTGAATGATGTATGGTTTCAAGCATGAATTTTCAGTATCTCATTTGAAATATGCTTCATGTTTTTCCTTATTCCGTTCTGTCTCTGATTGAATTTACAACTTCAGGGCTTGTCAATTCTTGATAAAGAGCCCTTGTTCATAGGAATTTCAGTCAGTGATTTGGAGAAAGCATTTAGGATGGTTGATATTGGTCCGAATGCTGAAAGTAAAGAAGAGGTACATTCTTTTGTTCATGTTCACTCTGTTTCTCCTTTCGTGTTCAAATTTTTGTTGCTTTGAATGTACCACTGTCCTTACTCATTATTTCAAGCAGGCTCTTGAATTTCGGAAGTTTTGGGGAGAAAAATCCGAGCTTAGAAGATTTAAAGACAGTAGAATTGCAGAAAGCACAGGTGAGGCATCTATTGTGGCAATTCACGTATTTAGTTGATCAAGATAATATGTCTGACATGGCAGTGCTTTTTTGTCTAAAATAGTATGGGAATGTCAGAAATGGGAAAGGCATCTGATTTTGAAAAAAATAGCTGAGCATGTGCTTAGTCGGCATCTATCTCTATCCAAGGAAAATATTGTAGTAGTTGTGGATCAACTTGATTTCTCTTTGGCTCATGGTGTTGTAGGTAAACCATCTTACCTAGCCTCCTTTTTTTTTACCCCATATACTTATGTCATTAACAGCTGATGTTCTTTGAAATGATTAACCCACAGATCCGATAGCACACTCTGGAAATTTGCTCGAGGCATTTGATCTTCTATCAAAGCGTTTGCGTCTTATTGAAGGCCTCCCTTTGAAGGTGTCTAGTGTACAGCCTTTAGACTCTGGTAATTTACCCACCAGAACAAATTATATTTGAAGTCTTTTGTGTCAATGCTTGGGGTGTGTTATTATAAACCAAAACTGAAAACTTTTTGCCAAAGAAAAAAAAGGCAGTGCAAGCGTTTCTAAGTTCTATGTTGTTGAATTTATTGAAGCTCGATCTCATCCAAATTAACAATGTGTTGATAACCATTTACAGCATTCAGGTTTACATCAGTCTTCCCTCCTGAACCTCATCTTCTAGCTAATGAAAAAATTGGATCTCTCAGACTGAATAAGCTGGTTCCATCATGCATTCAACCACTAGAAATCATGATTCAGGTATGACATTATGCTCCAGTGGTGCTCAAGAATTGACCTATGCAGAGAAAATTTACTAAGAGTTTATTTGTTCTCTCTTTACAGCTGGAAGGTTCGGGGCACTGGCCAATGGATGAAATTGCAATTGAAAAAACAAAATCTAGTTACCTTATTCAAATAGGAAAAAGGTGGGAACTTATGTCCTTTATTTGCTTCAATATCTTGTTCTTCTTTTTCAGTGTTTAATATGACGTGATTCTGTTATTATGGTAGTCTTCAAAAGAAGTGGGGGATGACATGCACTGCAACTGAGGATGATGTGGATGTGTTAATGTCAGGATATGCATTTCGTCTTAAAATTTTGCATGAGAGGGCCCTTAGTTTACTCAAAGAAAGTATGGCTTACACTTCTTGCATGATTATTGATGATTTAAATGGAAATGCCATTTTTGAGTTTCACTTATCAAACCTTTTTAATACGCAGTTGGGAATGATAAAAAAACGCGGGTACATTCTGCAGACAAGAAACTTTTGATTCGTGGTCAACATGCTAGCATGATTAATGGACTACAAAGTCGTTACCCAATATATGGACCAATAGTTAGGTGAGCGTTTAAAAAATTTATATGTCAAGTTATGTTCCATTCCATTTATAATCTGTAACTGATAGGTTTCTTATTTGTCTAGACTAGCAAAACGTTGGGCTGCTTCACATCTATTTTCTGCTTGTTTGGTAGAGGAGGCCATTGAGCTTTTGGTTGCATATCTCTTTCTTAATCCTTTGCCATTTAATGCTCCCTGCTCGCGGATCACCGGGTTTATGAGGTGTGTTTCTTAATTTAATTATTGTTACTCATTTACTTAGCAGATTTTGGGAAATATTGAATGTAGTAAGTGTACTCTTTAAACCTGATTTTCTTGTGGGAATGTCTCAAATCTCATTACCACGGTTGATGTGGCCATTCCCTTGGTAAGGGGTTTCACAATTGGGTGTGAAGTTGGGACATACAATTACCCAAGGAGGCCAGAACTGAGCATCCTTATTTGAAATTGTGGTTATTGATTTGTTTGTACACATTATAACACTTTTATTTCATTGACAGGTTCCTGCAGTTGCTCTCAAACTATGATTGGACTTATTCTCCTTTGGTTGTTGACATAAATAATGACTTGAGCCCGAGTGATGGAAAAGAAATAAATGTAAGTTGTGCGTCTTAGCACATAATTAAGTAAAAACTTGTTGATTTGTTTGTAGTCTGTTATTTTTGGGGATTTCCTCTTCAATATAAAAGAAAGTAAAATCTTGTTACTGTTGGTCTTTAGGAAGTATATGTTCTTGATGATAACTGTGTGGATTTTCAGGACAACTTTTTGCTAAGAAGAAAAAGTCAGGGAGAGAATGAGCAAGCTGTAGGGCCAGTGATGTTCTTGGCTACAGTTTATGATAAAGCATCTGAGGCTTGGACTGGATTATCACCTAGTGCACCGGTTAGTTATTCTCTAAATTGGATATAATTTGAGTTCTGTTATATAATTATTTCATATGGCTGGAGGTTTCTTGAATGCATCCCTCTCTGTTAATTGTAATGTAATGTAATGTCTCTTCATTCAGTTGTTTAGTCACTAAATTCTAGGAATAATTTCTCTACAATATATGACTGTCTTTAAGTAACAATAAGTTTAGAGCGATAATTAATAGTCACAACAGTTTGGGTTCAGTAAAAGTTAAGCATACTATTGTTTTGAACCTTGATGTCAACATTTCAATACTGTTTAACCTTGATGACAACAGGAACTTAAAAGGTTAGTTGCATATGCTCGAAGCAGTGCAAATTTGTTGATGAAACTCACATTTCAGGAGGAAATTGGTCCATACAGATGGGAGGTAAATTGAGCAGACTTTTTTAGTTTATTTGTTTCAACTTTCAATTGTAGATTAGAGTTTGATCTCCTTTAGAAGACTAATGAATTATTCAAATCTTGCTGCAGTGCCTTTTGCGAACTCCTTTAAATAACTATGATGCAATCATTCTTCTTCACAAGGACAAACTCGCATATCCTCAGAGGCTTCTCTTCTCATCAGAAGTTGGTCACGGTATGGTTCTTAATAGCATAGTTCTTAATAGCTGGTAGTTTGCAGAATTATACATTCATAAAATGGTTCAAGGGTGAGGGGGATATCATAAGTTGACAGTGAATAATGATAATCATTTGTAGCAAGGCAGTGTACAATTTCATTAGGCATAGCAGGTTTTTCTGTGTGCATGATAAAATATTCTGGATTTTCGAAACGTATAAGACAAGAATGACATTGGTTTCAGTATGCTTAGAAATTTATGCACAATCTGACCTTTCCCTCATGTTATCGTCTTCAGTGGCACAAGCTTAACTAATCAAATGATATTCTCGTTGGAAATGTAACAGGAACACAAGTTGCTAAAGGACATGCTGGTAAGTTCTTCCAACCCTTTTTGTTGCCTAAAGATTTGAAGGGTAGGCGGCCAGAGGAACTTAAAAATAAGTTGCTGGTAGACTTTGATCCATCAAGGTGCTTTATCAAAGATTTAGAGGTAAGTACAATTAAAATGATTTGATTTTGAACATACTCGTATTGTTTCCATTTGGTGGCATCCTCTTTACTAATCTTGATATCATCACTTATAACTTGCAGAAAGAGTTTTCCACCAAATTCCAATTATGGCATGATTCTTTAGGAGGTGATGCCATCGGCCTGACGTGGGAGAAATCGTATCCTTCCAAGGTATACAATTTGTGCATATATTGTTGATTTAGTGCAAAGTATATTAATGAATTCTTAAATCCATGCAAATGGATCTTCTGATCACTGTTTTTTCTTTCTTTTTCAAAGAAGCGGAAACAAGAGGAAGTGGTCAAGGAAGGATACGACCCTCGGAAGGTGCTAAAAGCTGTAGGTGAAGTTGGAAAAGGGTTTGTGAGAAGTATATACTTTCTCAAGCCACCAAGGCTCGCAAATTAAAGTCGATTATGTATTAATGAGAAAATTTTGCCTCTAGTCAATTTTATCAATTAGAAAAGCAATTTTGTCAGCGCAAAGAACACAATTGATTGTAGTAGGATCGATCCGGTAGAGCACAAGAGTTTGTGTAGATTGGTGTACGTGTATTCTCCTCTGCCACCTTCAGAGTTCGGCAGCCCAGAAAAAAATGAAGAGTTCCAGATTCTTATGTATTGTAAAGAAGCTGATGTAGTGTGGCTTAAATTATATGTTTCACGAGTTTTTCAGACTCTAATAGGGGATACTTTTTTATCTTTTTTAGTTATCGATGAAAAGTAAAATGCTTAAAACCTGTTTATTCCTAACATAAATACATCAGTTTGTGCTAACACAAGTACATAAGTCAAAACGTGGAATGATATCAAATTTTCTGATATTCACCTGCCATATTTTCTGACAACACATGGAGTTATCCCTAAATTTATGTGTTTTCCATGTTTCTTGCTAGCATCTTCTCTTTTAAACATTATGTGGATGAACAGTTTTGAAGAAAATCGACGGGAGATAAAACTTTACGATGATCAACACTATTTAGTAATTAAAGGAAAAAAAGATAAAAATTTCGTTTGTTTCTTTGTTTATAAGTTGGACTTGTTTCACTTGACATGAAACTCAACTAAAAGATTTACTGAGGTTTTAAGCAATGTCGCACTCCAACGCTCTTATGAAACAATAGATGGAAAATTCAACTAAAAGATTCTAGAAATTGGATTGAAACAAAAAACTATCAAATTAGAAACACGAAGTAAACAGTAAATACACAAGATTTACTGAGGTTTGAAGCAATTGCAACCCCTCATTTGAACACTATTTTTTCTCTTTACCAATGATTTTATGAGACATCACTCTTATATCTTTGGCTTATTCAATCACCCGGTCCCTTAATTTAATTGATTGTCTTAATTTGGTCCCCTAACTATAATTTGTATTAATTTGGTCCCTTATATTTTGCTCTGTTACTAGTTTTAGTCCTTTATGTTAGTTTCTCTAAAAAAAAACGTTAACTTATGTACCAATTTGGTCCTCTATGTTTTGCTCCATTAAGTTTTAATTCTTTCTGTTAACGTTTTTTTTGAGAGAAACTAACAAAAAGGACTAAAACTAGTAACAAAGCAAAACATAGGGGACCAAATTGGTACAAATTATAGTTAGGGGACCAAATTAAGACAATCAATTAAGTTAAGGGACTGAGCGATTGAATAAGCCTATATCTTTTTACAAGGATATACTCCCTCTGCCTTATTATAAGAAACAATTGACTTTTTAGATTCATTTTGTAAATAATATATTTAATCTATATTTATAACGAGATACATTAATTATTTAATGAACATAAAAAATCAATTGTTTCTTATAAATAGTTACAAAGATAATTATATAAAAAAAAAATTAAGTTAACCAACAACTAGCTGGACCTTTGGTTGAAAAAAAAAGGCTTAAATGCACTTTTCACCCTCTATGTTTCAAAAAGTTGTGATTTTAGCCCGCTTAAAAAAATGGATATTTTGACCCCCTAACTTTTGACCCACTTTTTATTAACTGATTTTGATAGAGATTATGAAAATTTCTCAGTCTCTGATGATGTAAACTGGCATGAGGATAGAAGGATGCTGCTAAGTGGAGTCCAAACTGACATGGTGTAACTTTTGGCCCTCCTAAAGAAGGATCCATTTTTTTAGAGGGTCAAAATCGCAACTTTTTAAAACATAGAGGTGAAAAGTGCATTTAAACCAAAAAAAAAAAAAACTTAACTAACAAATTTTCGAGATAAAACACAATTTATCGAACACAAGAGAAAATCACTTTTATTTTAATTTAAATATTTATTGAAGGGCCTGGCTTCAACCTCACTACAGTAAATACTGCATACGACGTCGTTGGTAAAATCCCTATTCATCACTATTATTTTTTGATTTCTTCTCATTTCATCAATATGATTATTATCTTTTTTTTACCTTGTATATATTTCTCAGAATTGCACTTTTGGTGATTTTTTGTGTTGAGTTGAGGTTTTTTCTTTTTCCACTGCCACTTATTTTCATCACTCTTTTCAATTTTTCTTCTATTGGTTAAACAGTCACACATGACACATAAATGTTTTCTCGTATGCTTGTGAATAGGGATGTAACATTCAGAGAGGTAAATTTGAACTATGAAGTGTGATAAGAAGTGTTTGATGAGGGGTGATGCATGCAAAATGTTTGTAAAAAAGCATGTTTGAACTTTCATAGTTCATATTTATGCATGTCGTGCGCACGTGTGTAGTTACGTTCAATTAATCTATGACACATGTAATTACATTCAATTAATTTATTTTCTTAAACTTTTTCTTCAGGTGTTAATGGATTCAAACAGCAACCAGACTGATGAAAAACTACAAGTCAAGCCAGCACAAAGAGTTACATTCTGTCAAAGAAACAAGTCCGGGGATGGGAGTTTTGCGTCTAAATTAAGAGATCACTTTCATGAATTTATCCATGCATCTGTTGATGAACACAGGAGATGCTTGAGAAACACAATTCAAAAGGTAATATTTTCTACCATGGATGTATATACATCAATAAACCCTTTGATTATGATGCTAACAAGAGCGACATATTATATATTGTTTGAACAGATATTTAATGCATCAAAGGGTTTTGGAGAAAACAGTGAAAGTATAAACGAAGATGAAAACTCGGTACAACTTCATTCATCTACAAAGAATTAGAATGCTTTTCTGAATCATTAGTAGATGACAGAAGTGTTGTGTAAGTTTATGATATATACTAAGACCTTAGAGAACACATGATTGACTATATTGTCATTAATGCATACGATACAATTGTTTACACCACTTAATGTGTAATATTCAAGTGTGATTTTACAGTTTCATATGATTATCATTTATCATGGAGTTTGTATCTATATTTAGCACTGTAAACTTATTCAGCTTTAACTTTCTCCTTTGGTTGTAAAACTTTAGTCCTCTTATGAACTGTTTGAAATTAAGTACTCAATTTGTCGTAATAGAAAGTTGCAACAATGTGTATTTGAGCTTTTTATGTCTCGATATTTAATGTAAGGCGCGATAGCGATTGATATACATAGAGAAATTAGTTGCAGACAGCTAAAAAAAAATTACAAGGTAAATGACCTTAGAAAAGTAAAAAGAAAGGTCTATGCTCCTAACTGTTAAATAACTTCTCAGAAAATGGTGTTCGATAGAGCTCCAAGTTCCTTAGCCTGCACATAATTTGTAACAAAAAAGAACATGGTTAGTAAGCAAACTCAAATTGTTATCTGGTGATCTTGTTTTTGCTTTTGTTGTGGAGTATACTTATCAAATGTCATCATGAAGAAGATTTGTCACTAGTCCAGGAGAAGTATAAACGATGAGGGGATATAAAAAAGATTGTTCAGTCTTTCTCTCTTTCTGGAAATACTCCATTTAGCATATATTTTCTGATAAATACCTAATTATGTCATGGATCTGCGTTGTGTGTAGACATAATCCTGTAATTACATGTAGTCACAAGCATCTCGGTTGTCCAATCAAGATCCTCCAATCAAGATCGAATAGTCCAAATTTCAAACTTGATATTTTATATTTAATAAAAAATGAATTCTGCTTTAACATCTTAACCGTCCGATCTTGATCAGATAATCGATATGCGCACACTGTACCTAATTGAAATCCATAATCCCATTGCATCCTGGAGGGATAAACTTGGTACACAAGAACTCTAAGATTCATAATAGAAAAATATGTAGATTCTTGGATTTAGTTGGTGTGCTATGTGCATTGTAATTTGAGAGGTGTGGTAGGCAACAAACTTTTAGTAAGAATCTCAAATTAGCACTGATGTGTCATGTCATGACAAAATAATAAAAGAATCTTGCAATTACTATGAGTTTTTAAAACAAGACCTTAGGAAGTTTAGGAAGCAAAGGATTAAAAGTAAAGTGTTAGTTTTTTGATAGAGGAACAATTCTACTTATGGAGATATATAGTTGAAAAATAGAATTTGTTTTGACAATGTTGTTAATGGGAGAAGCAGATCTGTTACCTTAATTTGTACTGCTGATGTTTACATTGCTGCATCCAGTATTTCTTCTTCTGTAAGCAGGTAAAGGAACTTTGCCTGACTCAATGTTTTTGATGTCTTCTTGAAGTATCTCATAATGCTTCTTGATTTCCACTTCAGTTGTCCCTCCAACAAACATGGCTATATTGTACCAACGGTCAGAAGTTTCCTTGTCATATATTGCCAATGCATTTTCAAATAGTTTGTTCTTTTTGGCTGTCCATTGTAGACTTGAGTTAGGAGAAGAAAGCATGTTGGATGATGTTTTGGATGTCATTGCAACAAAACAAAAAAATCACAAGAGGGTTTTAGATGGGAAGAAAGAGGTGTTAGGTTTTTATATTGATCTAATTCATCTTTACTAAAAGACTTGTTTGTGAGGAGGGTCACCCTTTATAAACTATTTTAAGGCCTTATCTCTTTTTAATGTGGAACTTATTTTTATTTTTTTTCCGGTAATAAAAACATCACCGATCAGTACTATTGGATTTGGTGCGATGATGATTTTGTGGGTGGCTCGAGCACACAAACTCTGAAACCATATTAAGTCTAACTCATTCTTATAAAATCGGCTTATAGGATGATGAGTGTCACTACTTATCAACTATTTTTAGATATTATCTTTTTCAACTGGATTTTGAATTTTTCTCGATAAGAGGTACCAATCCTTTGGCAACTAGTCACTAAATTAGAAAGAATCATCGACTATAATAAGGAAGTGAATGAGTAAGAAAGCAATATGTGGAAGGCTATTGGGAAGCACAAGGAACTAGGAAGCTAATAAGGTGAATATTTTAATTACACTCGATTCAAGAGATGACACTATGAAACTAGTAATTGGTGTGCCATTTAAACTATTTGTGGCAAGTTTCCAAGATGTCCAACAAAAGTACATGTGATAATACTATCCTTATATACTATATGATGATTGTGCAGCTGGTACATTAACAAGAGTGATTGGTTCTAAAGAAATACCCTGTTGCTTCATTTTTTAAGTCTTTTTTTGGTCTCGATGCTTTCATGTTTGTTGTATTGGTTTAGAGCATCTCTAGCAGTGAACATCATTTAAGGTTCTTAATCTATTTTTAATGGGTCTTACTTAGCCACACCAATTGTTTTAGCAGCTTTTTCTTTTAAAATGAAACTCTATGAGAAATTGTAACAAATTAGTTTTTAAGTTCTTTTGTACTAGAAACTGTGTTAAATAGAGTTCCAAGTTCCTTAGTATGCACATAATTTGTAATAAAAAAGAACACGGTTAGAAAACAAACAGAAAATATTATCTGGTGATCTTGTTTACTTTTTTTGTGGAGTATACTTATTAAATGTCATCATGAAGAAGATTTGTCACCGAGAAGTATAAATGACGAGGGGATAAAAAGGAGGGTCAACTCAAGGGTAAGGATACTAAAGCCCTTGTTTTAGATCCACCAACAAAAAAATATATTTTTTATTAGATTTTATAAACAGAACAGTCTTATATGCGACTTAAAAAAAGTCTTATATGCAAATAAAAAATACCTCATATATTATGTCTCACTTATAAAAATTATTGAACCGACCTTGATAAAAAGCAAGTTGCTTAGTCTTTGCCCTCTTTCTAGAGTTACTAAGTTTAGGCATAAATAATTTTTCAGATGATTAAATACGAGCTTTGTGCAACCACAATCATGTGGCTGAAATGCATCTCGGCCATTTTTGATCAAAGGTCAAACGGTCTAGATATCAAGCTTGGTATTTTGGATTTTAACAAAAATCAAATTTGATTTTAAAACTCGGACAATCCAATCTTAATTGGACAGACGAAATGTGTGTGACTTTGTGTAGTTACGTTGCACCTAATCCAAATCTATGAACATTGCTTTTTAAGCCCCCCTAAAATCTCCAAAGGCTCCCTAAAATACCGAATTTGTCATTTTATACAACATATGGTAGATATATACCGAACCAGTTGGGAAGATAACTACGAGATACTCAATTATATGATCCGGTAGATATAATCCGGATTCGTTAGGGATATAACTTCAGAACGGCATGTTACAGAAATTGCGGTGTTTTGCCGCAGTTATTATATAAGACACGACATTTATATAAGACAAAACACAATTTTGGTTCTCTTATTTCCTCTTTTGCACT
>Ga0228711_1006148_pt1 | contig 17995 bp, 18 predicted proteins | sample MedpolnodulmetaG_2_FD_177996 | JGI IMG/M metagenome (GOLD analysis project Ga0228711, IMG submission 177996) | Root nodule microbial communities from Medicago polymorpha collected in Santa Monica, California, United States - brown nodules | ecosystem: Host-associated > Plants > Roots > Nodule...
ACATCGGGTAATGGAAAATAAGAGTGGTAAAACGAAATTTATTGAATCCAGTCTTCAATCATCATTTTTTAAGATTTCTAAAAGTCAATATCAGAACTGAGAATCATAAAACAACAATTTCAAGGGACATAAAATGAAAGAGAAGAAAGGATTAAATTTCTGTGATATGTGAGAAGATGATGATTTGGAATCGGTGGTGGTTGTTTGGAGCGTTAGAGAGAAGAAAAAGCATAATCCTGTGTGATTTGTGACTAAAGATATCATGTACACTTTTTTCATCTAACGGTCAATTTAAATGGTACACCGGTGAGGGACTTAATAGAGCCCTCACCCTAGAATCCACCTTCAATTTGTATATTTTTTTAATTTAAAAATTATGTAGAAAATTTATTTAACTTAAATATAGTTAGTTTTTTAAATCTCCTAGAATTTAGGGAAAGAACCAAATTAATCCTGCTAACACATCAGAAGAGCAATTTTCGATTGAAAGAAAGAATTTTTATTTAAAAAACAGAAATGGAAAAGCTGCCAAGTAACTGTTGGGATATTTTAATGATGAAACAGGGAAATAGAAATTGCCTCAATTGAATTCATCTCATTCCTTGATGGAGACCAATTTCCTGAGGTGGAATAGAATGGAAATTACACCATGCAAGATTTTTTCAAGGGAACCATGCAACAAAAAAATATATTAGTGCACATCAACAACAGAAAAGATCATACTAACCTGTATCTCTAAAACACTAGTTAAAGAAATTAAAAAAAGTTAAGTTTTACGTTAAAAAATATTTTCTACACTTTTAAATATTTGATTACACAAATTCTACAAAGTTCTTATTATATTTGTTTCCTAAACTAGTGCAGAAGGGCATTACTTATTTTCCTAATAGAAATAGTAGTGGGAAGGAAAAAATTGATGGATCCAACTACCATGCCATTAAAGGCATTAAGAGAGAGATGGGGCTTCAGTTTCAGGTAAGGCTACCTATCTTCATTAAACCACCTTAAATTCACTTAAATGCAAACTTGAATATATACCAAATTAAAACAAAATTGATTTCTTGATCATCCTTTTTTTTTCATTCTCATCGACAGGTTTGTCCAGTTAAATGCCCCCAACCCACCTTGCCTTCCATCATTTATGTTCCCACCCTTCTTTTCCGTTTCAATCACTTCTAAGAGTACTAGAATCTGTCAGATTTTATTTTTCGGTACAATAATCTGTCAGAATCTACAAAGCTCAAATCCACGCTTATTTCTCTTCCTCCCACATCTACCATCACTATGCACTAAGCACTACTATTATGGAGAAGCGTTTGACAAGTAAAAATGAATACAATGTACACTAATGAAGAGAATTACTCTAAGGAGTATACTCCTAGTAGTACTGACCCCACGCAAACAATATACTTCTTCTGTCTAAACTCTAATATCCATTTGTAAACATAATTGCAAGAAAAATGTGGTTTTCCATTTTGAAGGTTATATTTTTCCCTATAAGTGTACCGCTAGATTAATATTGTTTGCATCACCCTTAAATCAATATATTTCATTTAGGAGCGTAAATACATCAATATTCCATAAAGTTCATTTGATACTTGCAAAAAGATAAAATTAATTTGATAAATATTTTATTCCATTCAAACATGTCAATTATTAGAGTGAACATCTATTGAGTGACAGGAATCCAAAACCTATCACTAACAAAACTATGAGAAACTAGGGTTCTAATCTAAAAGAGAAGATAAAACTAACTACGATAAAATAAGACAACATTTTCATTCATTTTTCTTCATTAGCAAAATTATAACAAACTAGAGTTCTAGGCTAAAAGAGAAGATAAAACTAACTGAGATAAATTAAAATAACATTTTCATTCATTTTTCTTCCTTCCAAATCATGAGACATACAATACTTATATAAGTTGATGCATAACATGATAAGATTAGTACACTAACCATACAATAATACTACCACTACCAAACAAACAAACAAATGAAATATACTTAAAAGATTCCCTTCTAGAATAAACTAGAAGATTTACTCTTCTAGCCTCCATGATCCTATCATTACCGATGGGTTCACTTGAATCTTGTCCTCAAGGTTCGGAGACAAGTCCGAAGGTTTACGGGATGGGCGAGTGTGGTGTGGATCAACTGAATTTTGGAGGAAACCTGATAATTTTCTTGGACCATAAAGTTGAGACATGTGGGACTCTAACCCATGAAAATAATGTTCCGTACAGGGCCGACCCTAAGCATAGGTTGGAGGTGTGACGACCTAGGGCCCATGCCTGTAAGGGCCCTTTTTTTCTTTTGTGGCAGGGGGTGTACATAGCAATATTTGTTTTTACAGGGGGAGGATATAGTAAAGAGCACAAAGAGGGACCTACCATTTATCAAACTTCGACCCTTTACCCATTTTTTTTTATAACTCAACAAAATTTCCTTTTCACAACCCCAACCCAACGCTTACATTTTCACACCCCCAACATTTCATTAGCCAAAACACAAAATTGAGAAGTAAAACCTAAAACGCAGAAGAAAATAAGATTGAGAAAGTTGAATTAAGAGTGTTAAAGTCATTAGATTTCATTTTACTCAAGTAAGATTGACTTTGTCGGAATCATATGAACAGAGAGATAATGATGCAAAGACAAAGAGTGGCGTTAGCTTGATTAATGCATTAGAAATGTAGAGTTTTTGCTTGGTATGATTTTTTGGTATGATATTTTGGTTTCTATTAATATGGTTAGCAAAAAGTTTCAATCTAAGTCTATGTGCAATGACTCTACCATAAAACAATTAAAATCTATGTTATCGTAGTCTGAAAACTATCAAAAGGTAGGTTTTACAAAAAATATGGATTTTGCAAAAAATGTTGCGCTTGAAATGAATGAATGTTGAGCTCATCTTTCCAACAAAACATCGTGTGATTAGAAAAAAGGTATTTTGGAGAGAACAAAGGAGAACATGAATACTAGTCACTAGAAGAAAAAAAAAATATTTATGATATATTATATAAGAGGGTCATTTTCTCAAACTTGGCCTAAGGCCCATAAAATGCTTGGATTCCGTAACAAACAATTCCTTCAAGCCCAAATATGGACACCTATTGATTTTGTGCACAACTGTATATATTGCTTCACCCCAAAATCTATTTGGCTTATTCTTAGCTTTGAGCATGCTTCTGGCTTATTCACTATACTTATGTTCTTTCTCTCGACAATACCAATTTGTTGTGGTGTATCAGGAGCTATAACTTCATGCTCAATACCTTTTTTCCTCACAGAATTTTACAAATTCAGTGGAAATGTAATCACATCCACATCAGTTCTCAATTTCTTAATGGTGCACATCAATTCTCAGTTTCTTAATCGTGAAATGAGTGAATACATCACTCTTCTTTTCAATCAAATAAATCCACATATATCTAGTGAATTCATCTATGAAAGTTAGAAAGTAGCAGTTACCTCCAAGTGACTTGACTTCAAATGGCCCACAAACATCTGAGTGTACGATTTCCAGTTTTTGTTTTGACTTCATATACAAGTCATTGTTGAATGACTGTCTTGCTTGCTTAGCTACACATCACTCTTCTCACAGTTGCTTTGGTACCTTAATTTAAGGAAGGTCATACATCGTTTTCTTCTCATGCATCATGCTTAAGCTTATGAAATTAAAGTGGCCATATCTTTGATGCCAAATCCAGTTCTGATCATTAGTAACTGTTGAAGCAAGGCACTAATGATTAAGCATATTGATCATGATTTTGAAAGTTTTGTTGGTGGACAAACGTGATTTCAAAATCAGTCTTGTATATGCATCAAGTACTTTTAGTTCCTTATTCTCTAGCTTCATGGTGTAGTTCTCATCAAGCAATTGACCTAAGTTTGTCAGATTGCTTGACATAGAAGGAACATATAGCACATCACTAATGATTGCTTCTTTTTCATCTTTCCTCTTCACAAGAATGTTCCAAATACCCTCAGATGTAACTTATATGTTGTCTTCAAATCTAATTCCTCTTCTTACTGATTTATCAAGCTCGACGAATCAGTCTTTGTTCCAAGTCATGTGATTACTTTAACATGTGTCAAGATACCATACATTGGCATTATCTTGAGCCAATTGTGTATTAGCCATCAACAAGACTTCATCTGAATCACTATTGCCAGCATCTGCAAATTGTGTTTCATCTTTATCACTTGCAATAGAATCTTTGTTACAGTAGCAATCCTTGCATAATGGCCAAACTTTTGCCACCAATTCCTTCATATCAATCTTCTCCTTAAACTTTTTGTTACTAGAAGTACAGTTTTACTTGAATCACCTTGATTCTTTGGATTCTTGCTAGAACCTTCATCAATGCTTTTCTTCTTTTTTCACTTCTATTTTCCTTTGTTAACTTTTGATGCATCATCATCTTCTTGAATATTTTAGCTTGAAGTGCTTGTTCTGTGACCTTTTTCTGAATTTCTCTATTTCAGTCTCATGTCATGAACTTCTAATGAAAATTTTAACTCTTCAAGCTTCATCTCAGATAGATTCTTTGACTCTTCAATGACCACCATAATGTAATCAAACTTTGCAATTAGAGCTCTCAATACCTTCTCAATTTTTTGTAATTTTAAGATAGTTTCACCACAAGGCTTCATTTGATTTTCGAGTAGCACCGATCTTGTGAAAAATCTGCAATGTTTTCTCCTTCATTCATATGCATATTCTCATATTGTTTTCTCAATGCCTACAACTTCACTTTCTTTAACTTTTCATCATCACCATATAGTTTCAAACTGTATCCTACACACCCTTAGTTGTTTCTTCCTCAATGATCTTCTCAAAGATGTTTGAACCCACACACTAATGGATCAAGAACAGTCCCTTCCCATCTTTCTTCCCGTGTTCACCATGAGTTGTTCTCTGAGCATCATTTGCATTTGCTTCTGATGCAAGTATGCCATCATTCGCGATCTCAAGAACATCTTGAAAAACGTGAATATGACTCTCATCTATGCGCACCATCTGTCACAGTGTTCTTCTTTAAAATCTAGCAGATTTGTAGGGAATTGATTTGAGGTTGTGCCACCATTTGCCCTTGAAGAAAGCTTGAATCGAACCAATGCTCTTAGATACCAATTTGTTGGGATAAATCTTTCTTAATTGATAAATTCTAAAATGAAAGTGTATAGGAAAGAAAAGAAGGAAATAAAATTGAATATTATTGAAAGTGAAAATATTTATTCAATCATGAAGATTACATTCTTATTGCATTGTGGGGTTAAGCTTATGTACACTCACATGCTAAGTAACTAGTTAAAAGCTCTCAATTATTAACAAACTACTTAACCAAATTTTAACACAAGTGAACGTCTAACAACATTGACTTTTTTTAAAAAAAAAGCACTAATATAAGAAGGAAAATAAAGCACTCTTGCTTCCTAAATCTACAAATTAATGATCATTTTTATGAAATGAAAAGTTTAAATGTTTCAAATCGATACCAAACGTCATAGACGATTTCCTTCTCCATTTTCTCCTTTAACAAACCGATACCAAAACCAATGTTTACCCCATATGATGTGCATTGACTCCAAAGCAATTCCTTTAGTCTCCGGCAAGAAAAATATAATGAAAAGAGTCATCACAACAACCCAACCAGCATAGAACAAAAATGCTCCAAATTTTAAGTGGCATAACATAGTCAAGAATGTTTGCGATAACACAAATACCATTATGAAATGCACAGCAACAGCTATGCTTTGTCCAGTGCTTCTTATATTTGCTGGAAAAATCTCAGTTGGAATTAGCCATGTTAGAGGGCTCCACGACAAACCAAAACCCGCAGCATAGAAACACATTAGTACCAATACCAATATTGCATTGCCCTTCGATATCTCATTTGTACCATGAACACCAGTTACTACTGCCAGCACAATGGACACCGCAAGCTTCATTGTGTTCATACAAATTATTTTAATTAGTAGCGGATACAAAAGAGGTATTTTAGAAAAGACGTCATGAAAGTATGCTTTTTGATAAATTATATTTAGAAACAAAAAATACAAGCACTTCCAGATAGAGTATTAATAAAGGAAAATGTAAGAAATGCCTTAAAAAAGAATTTTTATTTTGGAGATGGTGCGTTCAATATCTTAAAATTTTAGAAATTGATTTTTTTCTATCTAAAATTTATTACTTATTTCTTTTTTTAACTTCTTAACAAATGCACTTAGGATAGACTGTTGTTGGTACGACTCATAAGTCATAATAAGAATAGATAGTTAGATTCTTAATGATTTCACTTACCAAGCAGACTAACATGATAATACCCCCAGTAATGAACAAGAATCTTCGACCAAATCGATCAATAACAGTTGAAGAGACGAGGATAGATGCAAGGTTAACAATTCCAAGTATAATAGCAGAAAGTAAAGAAGCATTGTGTCCCAAACCCAAAGATCTAAAGAGGTTAGGCGAATAGAAAGCAATAATGTTGATCCCTGTAACTTGTTGAAAAAATGGGATTGCTAATGCCATTACCAAGTGAGGTCGATACTCCCTTTTGAATATGGTTTTAAAGGGTTCTTGTTGCACTGATTTTGCAATTTTTGTTGACCTAATAAGTTCATCTAACTCGGGTTCAATATCAATGGAGGATCCTCTGATTCTGTGTAATGCTTTTTTGGCTTGCTCTATCTTACCACGTTCGACTAAGCTGTTGGGTGTGTCGGTTATGAGGAAGGCACCAATTGTAATTACAGCTGCAGGAACCACTGCAAGTCCAAGAGAGAGCCTCCATCCCCATGTATGCTTGGCAGTGCCATAGTTTATGCAACCTGCAACGATTATACCAAATCCTAAAAAGAATGGAAAGCTTGTGCTCAAAGCGCCTCGCCATTTTGGTGGAGCAATTTCTGATAGGTACAATGGTGCAGCCTTTTCCAATTGCAACATGTCATTGATATAACAATAGTAATATGATTATAAGGGAAAAATAGTTGTTGAATAGTACTACTTGCAAATTTACTCATACGGCTAATTTTTATCAATTTTTTTTTTAATTCACGTGATTTGGTCAGCGATTTCCTAAATTTAGGACAGATGCGGTACTATTTTTTTTTTTTTAAAAACCCATTGACTTACTTGATTAGTGAAACCGACCCCCAACCCAAGAAGAACACGACCCAAGATAAGCATAGAGATATTTTCAGCACCCCCGTTAATGGCACCACCAGCAAGGAAGACTATACCACCTATTATGATGACGTTTCTCCGACCGAACATCGTCGTAGCTTTGCTAGCCACGAGTGACGACACAAATCCAGCTAGATAAAGAGAAGATGCGAATAATGTCAATATTTGACTATCATACACACAATACATGTTCACCTTAGTACCAGCTGCATTTCTAAGAATGTCTGGGAAGAATTTTTTAAGAAATGGCTTCATAGTTGTCACTCCTCCTGAAATTTGATATTAATTTCACACATAAAGCTGAGAACAAATTTCTACAATAATTTTGATCATTAACGTAGTTGGAATATATAATAAAGAAAAAAGAACCTGAAATTCCGATGTCATATCCAAAAAGAAGGCCACTGGAAGCAGCAACTATGCATGTAATGATGATTGAGAGTGTTAATTTGCCACCAACATTGGTGGCAGTGACTTGTGTATCCATAGAGAATCCTCCACCAGCCATTTTCTAAATACCCTCTTTTTGTCTATAGATGATCTGAATGTTCTTTAATTAATTATAGAACAAAATTTATATGAATCTCTGAATTAATTAGTTTAACTCTTTGCTTGATAGGACAATTATAATTAGAAGTGGATCAACAACTAATTTATAGGATAAGGGGTTGCACTTGCATTGTCTTTTGCTAATTGGGCTAATGCGAATGAAATAGACTAGGATTAATTATCTTAATTTTTTATATGGAAGAAATAATTTGTCATTCTATTAGGCGATATTCTTGTCAATCATACACACCAACCTGATAAATTGAATTTAATTTAGTACAACTTGCTTTGCTCGTTATATATGTGGTACATTCTTAAAGCTAGAATTCATTATAATACATCAATACATACACGCACGCAATGCATATGTGATGATATTTTTGTGTGTGTCACATGATGGCAATTGTTCAATGTTTTATTGATAAATAATCATTTGTTTGGTTACTCAAGTTATGTTTTATTGATACTAATACTAATACCAATATACTCCGTCCGTTCTAAAATGTAAGCAAAAATAAGTCAATTATAAGTTGATGTATCTGGTACAAATTTTGAACCAAATAAATTAATTTTTTCTTACATTTTGGGACGGAGGGAGTATAGTGTAGAAGTCTTTTTTATTTATTGAGAAAAGAGTAGAAGTCTTCTATTGCACAGTTTAACAATGTTTATCTAATTAAACCAGAAATTAGGCGTCAAATAAGGTAATTGATCTGCTGAGAGTTGACTATTGATGGGCTCAATTAATACAAGTAGCAATTACATTAAATCAACTCTATATAGAGCACTTTGCATACATTTTACATATCTTTTAATATGATTCCTTTTGAGAATTTTCTCTCATTTCCAACCTCTAAGCTTCCAAATTCAATATTTCTCATGGTTCTAAGAATTCTATTAGTTACAAAGTCAGGTTTTTAGCATGAACCGCCAAACCTATTTGACAAATTTAAATGCAAACTACTTTTAAAATTACACATAAATATTTGTAGTTTATTTCCGTTTATTAAATTTTAACTCAACATTCATATCAATTATAAGGACGGTCATTTTCAATTCACTATAAAGTGGGGTAACTGATGTCAAAAGCAGAAAATCTAACTAACCAAAATTTGAAGGAAAAAAAACTTTTTTAATGATTGGATATGTTTTAGTTCATATCTTGCAAACCGGTCCAATGAAATCCATAATAATAATAATAGTAATTTTTGAGAGAATTAATAATAATAGGTTTAATTACATGAATGGTTCCCGCAAAAATGTGGGTTTTTGGTTTTAATACTTGTAAGTTGTTAGTTGTGTAAACTACCATAACTGTTTTTTGTTAATAAGTTAGTACATATTAAATAAAAACATCATTTCATGATTAATCAACTCATAAAACTAGATTAGAGCATAGTTAATTACACTGATATTAATTAATAACTAGATTATATACAACGTCATGGTGTAAATAAATACATTAGAGCATAGTTAATTAAATTTACTTGAAATAAAAGAGAAATTAATCCTTAAAAAAAGAAGAGAAATTAACCAACTTCACACAGTTGATGAGAACTAAGATGAAATAACATCAATCAAGTGTTGATTCCTCAAGCCTTAACTACACTCCACCTTGTATTTCACTATGTTTTGTACTTGTATCACAAGTGTATCTCTGATAAAGAGAGGTTTGAGCTCTATATATAAACCGACCCCCAACCCAAGAAGAACATGACCCAAGATAAGCATAGGGATATTTTCAGAACCTCCGTTAATGGCACCACCAGCAAGGAAGACTATACCACCTATTATGATGACGTTTCTCCGACCGAACATCGTCGTAGCTTTGCTAGCCACAAGTGATGACACAAATCCAGCTAGATAAAGAGAATTTTTTTATATCAAGAAAGAATTGTCATTCTCTTGGGCGATATTCTTGTTAATCATGCACACCAGCTTGAACAGTTTAGTTTAATTTAGTACTACTTGCTTTGATTATAATACATCAATACAACAGTACCCGCAACCAATGCATATGTATGACATTTTTTTTTGGGACAAATGATGTCAATTGTTCAATCTTTTATTCATAAATCATTTGTTTGGTAGTAACTAATGTTACTCTATAATCTGCACATGCATTTTTTTTATAGACAAATATTACTAGTTAGAAATATTAGTTTTTGGAGATCATATACGGAACCTTATGTGCTTCAAGCTTCTTCAACATCTTTTAATTCATCAACCGAACTATTACGCGGACATCTACACATGCATATTGAAAAGTCTATTTTTTTAGTTAAAGAATGAAAGTCTTCTTCTACTTCACTGTATAGCAATGTTATATCATTAAGCCATAAATTAGGTGTCGAATAAGGTAACTTATCTGTTATGAGTTGACTATTAATGGGCTTCATTAATACGAGTAAGTGGTAAGTTATTAAAAAAATAAAGGAATCCCATTTTATTTATATAATAATATTAGATTAAATATTAAATATCGAATGGTATAATTGGAAGAAAAATATTACACTAAAACTACACAATACTTAGTTTTAGTGTAATAGTTTTTCGGTGGTGCAATTTTTTATTAAACTTTACTCACATTTTGATCATGATTATTCAATTTTAGATTATCAAAACCCATTTCTTCTAAAAACAAGAGTGTTAGCAAAAAAATTTAAACAATTACGGTGAAAGCCTTTATTTTTATTTTCTTTTGAAAGCCAAAAGTATTTTGAGCGGTTTAACAAATTACATGACCCTAAGTCAATGAAAGTTGGTTTAGTTGATAAGAAGTTCAGTTAAACTCTCGCTGTCAATGTAAGTACATATGTAAATGTCCTTTGAGCTTTTCTCCGACTCTCATGATCATCGGCAACCTAACTCTTCTAAACTTTTTGTAACCAAAATAAATTACATGACCCAGGCCTCCTTCCTGCACACCCGCCAATTATAAACATAATGCAAGTGGATGCATCCGAGGTACATAATTAATTCTTGGATTATCACAAAAAGCAAAACAGCAATAGCAACACAAATACTAGTATGAATACAAATTCCATTCTCTGCAGAGAAAACATGATGTTTTGCTGCAACTTCGACATTTAGCGAAAATAATTTCTCCAAAACATTTATTGATTTATACATGCCTATCGTTAATATCTGAATTACAATTTACAACTATTCATGTACAAGAAAAACATTTCTTAAAAAAGAAAATGCACTAGAAAAACATTAACAATTAATACATTATTTTTTGAGACGTTATTATTGATTACATTTCTTTTATATTGATTTATTTTTATGAAGCCAATACTGCACAATTTTGTCAAGATATAATGCATGTGCATTGACTTCTTTAAAAATAATAAATCAATCATAAAAAGTGTTAGAAACTTCATGGGAGATTTTCTAGGACCTCTTGTCCTTTAACATACCGAGACCAAAACCAGTGTCTGCCCCATATAGTGTACATTGACTCTAAAGGAATTCCTTTGGTCTCAGGCAAGAAGAAGATAACAAATAGAGTCATCACAATAACCCAAAAAGCATAGAAGACGAAGGCCCCGAACTTCATGTGGCATAACATTGTCAAGAATGTTTGCGATAACACAAAGATTATTATGAATTGCACAGCAACAGCTATGCTTTGTCCTGTGGTTCTTATTTTTACTGGGAAAATTTCACTTGGAATAAGCCATGTTAAAGGACCCCATGACCAACCAAAACCTGCTGAGTACAAACACAATAGCACCAATACCACTATTGCATTGCCCTTGGATATGTCCTTTGTACCATCAACACCAGTCACCACTGCCAGCACAATGGACACAGCAATCTTCACATTGTTCACACAAAATATTTTAATTAGTAACAAGTGGTACTAGAAAGAATAAAAAACATAAATAGCTTTAAAACAATAATCAAGCCTTATCCCACTAAGTGAGTCGGCTGCATGAATAAACACTACTGAAAAAAAAAATAAAATTAGTGAGGGATATTTAGTGAGGAAAAACGTGAAATCCCTCTCTAATTCCGTCACTAAATTTTGCGACTAAGGAATTTGTGAGAAATTTCATTTTTTCCGTCACTAATTTCAAACCGCTAATTTTGCTTTTTCTAATAGTGTAAAATGACGCAATAATGTGAAACAACTTAAACTAAACATATTTCATAGGGACAAAAAATATATTAATTAACAAAAAGATAGATAGGTTTAGTTTGCTTACCAAGCAGACAAGCATCATAATTCCGCCAGATATGAACAAGAATCTTCGACCAATTCGATCAACAATACCAGCAGAGATAAGGTTAGACAAAAGGCTAACGGATCCAAGTATAATGGCGGAAAGTAAAGCGCCGTCATGTCCAAAACCCACGGAATGAAAGAGGTTAGGTGAATAAAAGGCTACAATGTTGATCCCTGTAAGTTGTTGGAAAAACGGGATTGCGAATGCCATCACCAAGTGAGGTCGATATTCCCTTTTTAATATGGTTTTGAAAGGCTCTTGTTGCATTGATTTTGCAATTTCTGTCCACTTGATAAGTTCTTCTAACTCAGGTTCAATATCAACCGAGGATCCTCTGATTTTGCGTAAGGCTTGTTTGGCTTGCTCTATCTTACCACGTTCTACCAAGCCATTTGGTGTATCGGTTATGAGGAAGGAACCAATTGTCATCACAACTGCAGGAACCACTGCAAGTCCAAGAGACAGTCTCCATCCCCATGTGTGCTTGGCCGTGGCGTAGTTTATGCATCCCGCGGCGACTACGCCAATTCCCAAGAAGAATTGAAAGCCTGTGTTAAAAGTGCCTCGCCATTTTGGAGGAGCAGTTTCAGATAGGTACAACGGTGCAGCCTTTTCCAATTGGAAAATGTCATAATATAATAAGGATAATGATTGATAAATAAAGGAAATTTGTGACGAAAATTATTGACAAAAAAAATGAAATTCCTCGATTATTTCCTCGTCGGAAAATTTAACGACGGTATTAGAGAGATTTCACGTTTTTCATCTCTAAATATCCCTCGCTATTTTGTTAGTAGTATGTATTTAGGAATATGTTGATCAAAACATAAGAATTAATAAAGATCAAAGCTTGTCAGATTCACAAATCTACACAAACTTATAAATGGTTCATAGATTTAACTCTCGACTTGTAGATTCGTACGGGTCTATGAAAAATTAAAAGTGAACGAGTCTATATAAAAATTAAAAGTGACTTTTAAAAAACATGTATGTAACATATATAACATATAAAAATATTATAAATGACGCGCACGCACGTGTGCACACACATGAATGGATTTCCTACCGTGGGTTTTTCACCAGTTTTCTATAATTTGGAGTTTACATCATTAAATGCATTTTCTCTCCTAATTTCAAGTTTTCAACATTTATATTTTTAAGCATTATTTTTTTTTTTAAAGACTGAGATTTAACAGAACCTTATAGAGGATCCATTCCACACACACATATAATAGAACACAAATCAATATAATTAAAAATTATAAGTATGTAGATAAGGTTCTAGTTCCTTCTCAAATATTGCCTAATCAAAATAGTAAAATTACTAAGAAAACAATTATATGCATTCCACTCGTTTTTGCCTCATACAGGGATACTCGCGAATTTGACATCAATGATAAAGATATTAGAATTACTAAATATGTTGGTAATAGATACTCCCTTCGTCCCTATATATAAGCTCCTTTTTCTTTTTTCACATTTCTTAAGAAAAATTGTTAGTGAAATTAATGTGTCCTTTTTGTGTATTAATATTACCAAATTATCATTTGTTTGTATGTGTAATAAATTTGACTTTATATTTCAAGACAAGTTAATAGTATTAATTAGGAATATGTTTATGAGAAAAATAATAAATACATTTAGTAATTTAAAAAAGAGTTTATGTTTAGGACAATTTTTTAGTCAAATGAGTGTTTAGATATAAGAACGGAGAGAGAGTATCATTTTGCAAATTCATTGGCCATTAGAAAGAACTATACTCTATGTTTTATCATTATATTTATCTAAAAAAACTTCAACTAAAAAATGAAGTTATATTTTTGTTTTGAGGTAAAGTAGTTTAATGGCTCGAAAGTTTCCATGAGTCTGACTCAATTGATAGACATATATTATACACTCTTCGATCATTATTGACCACATACATCATTTATTAAATGAATTTAAAATATAAATTTTTATTTATAAAATAGTGACTGAAAGGTATATAGGCAGAGATAAGAGTTCTATTCCTTACTTAAAAACGTAGTCATATTAATACAACGGGAACCTTATTTTAAGCCATAATACTAGGGAACATGTTGGCCTTTATTTTTCTTATTTTGACTTTTTTGATTTTGTGAGTAATTTAATTAGTCCGTGTATGGTACGCTATGTTGATAATGATTGTTTTTTCATAATTCATGGGGTGCATGTATAAATCAGAGGAGAGTGAAAGGGAGATAAAAACTAAAACAAGTAGAGAAGTCATGATCAAGAAAGAAAAACAAATGAGTATTTATTGTCACGAATTGCATATACTCCATATATTTTTTGAAACAATATACTCCATTTCTATACTCCTTAACAATTAATTTTTTTATAAAAAAGATTACTCTAACTGATTGGATGTAATTTTCTGATTTCAAAAGGATGTAGACCAGACGAATGAAATTGTGTGATTTAGAAGGAAATTAGTCCAGTCCAATGTGAAAGAATGAAGTATATTATCGTGCACAAGTAAATTATACACAAGTTTCTTGTTCACCTTTGAATCAAGATTTCATATCATACTCTTGTTTAAAAAAAATGTCAAATCATACTTCAATTAATCCAATACCGAGAATTAGTTATCCAATGCCGGAAACAAACTTATGTATGATGTAAAATCTATCTCACTTGTACACCATTAAATTGACCATAAAACTCAATTATTTAAGTTCTAAACTATTATTTTTTATCAACAAAAAAAGTGTATAAATCTACCAAAACAAAAACAAATTGAAGTTTATAATAAAATAAATAACGTTTTTCATATGTAGACTTACTTGATTAGTGAAACCAACCCCAAACCCAAGAAGAACACGGCCCAAAATGAGCATGGGAATATTTTCCGAACCACCATTAATAGCACCACCGGCAATGAAGAGAGCACCGCCTATTATGATGACATTTCTCCGACCATACACAGCCGTGACTTTGCTAGCTGCAATGGATGACACTAATCCAGCTAGATAAAGAGAAGACGTAAATAATGTCAATATTTGACTATCATACACACAATACATATTCACTTCGGCACTGGCTGCCTTTCTCAGAATGTCTGGAAAGAATTTTTTGAGAAATGGCACCATGGTAGTAACACCTCCTGAAATTTAATAAAGTGAAGAAAAAAAAAGATGTGAAATTAGATAAATAATCTTTTAAAATTGATAGATAGACCGAAAAAATTATGGAATAAAAGCAGAAGAAAAAAACCTGAAACTCCGAGATCATATCCATAAAGAAGGCCACCGGATGCAGCAACTATGCAGGTAATGATGATTGAGAGTGTTAACTTGCCACCAATATTGATGGCAGTTCCTGCCACTGGTGTACTATCCACTGGTAAAACCCCACCAGCCATTTTCGAACCCTGTTTTGTCTAAGGATATATCTACCTCTAAGGTTCTAAAATATAGTACCAAACCTAACTATATGTGTGAATCTTTGTTAGCTTAATTCTATGCTGGTTGGGATGCCCGTAATTAGAAGTGGGGCAACTAATTTATAGGCTAAGGGGTTGCAGCATGCATGCATGTTTGTCTTTTGCTAAATGGGACTATTTGGATTAGAACGTTAGAGCCGACAAGGATGATTATTGTTTTTCCATAAAGTACTTGTAGTTTTGTTTTTAAGGGATCTAACGACGAAACTCATATAGACACTAAGTGCTAAGAAGCAAATAATTATGGATTTGAACCTACACCTCATCATATCAAATGTTTATATATCTTTTAATCATACGAGTTATACTCACGAGACATCATTTTTGTTTGCTAACTCGCCGTAACTAGGACCTTTGACTTGCGCTCCAAGATATCCCCACAACTTTGATCTTATAGGCCCGCTATGAGTCTAATCCTCTAGTAGGTAGCTATTCAATTAATCATACACACCAACTTGATCAATTAAATTTAATTAAGTACTACTTGCGTTGCTCGTTATTATGGTACATTCTTTAAGCTCTTTTTGTTTGACTTGAGTACGTTCTTGAAACTAGAATTGACTGGTCATAATACATCAAAACAGCACACGCACGTAGTGCAAATGTGATGACATTTTGTCTGTGTGTGTGACACACGATGGCAAGTGTTCAAATCTTTTATTGATGAATCATTTGTTTGGTAGTAACTAAGGTACACTCATTATTTGCACATGTTGTATATACTAATACAAATGTAGAAGTCTTCTTCTGCTTCACAGTTTACTAATGTTTATGTGACAATCTAAGTGGGTAAGGAAGTTATAACACCCTTAAAAGGTTGGGTTACTTTATCCAACTGAGTTGTCTCAAATAGAGTGGTTGAGAGATGCGCCACTTATAATGTCATTTAGAAGAGAGTAATTTTCGATTGTGACATGGAAATTTTAAATAACAGTAGATAATTAACCCCGGCAATTTCTTGAATTTACTTTCAATTTAATTTTTTTATATAGGGAATTAATGAATTTAAAGATAATGTTGTAATTATGTTCTTGTCTAGATAGAGCTAGGTCTAAGGTTAGTTTTGAATGATATCTTAGGTCTTGTTTACACTTAAAAATAATAACCTCTTAGCCAATCTCGGCAAACAAATGATTAGACTATTAGACGAGGAAATCTCTGAGACGAGCGAAGGTTAGGCGATGTTAGACCGCACGAAGGAACTGATTTTTCTTAAGGTCATTAACTTAAAACATGAGTTTTCATAGACTGATAACTGAGTCAAACATATATAGTGGATTTGGACAATGCCGCGCTAAACCTATGTTCCATGTTTGTAGCATCACTAACCACTTTGAGTGGTGAGGGAGAAGACACAATCTCTAGTTATGTTGTGGGCCAAAAGTCCTTGTCAACGGATCATGCAAAGAAGGAAAGATTGAAGCTAAACATGGGGCGCCACGATCCCACTAGAATGGGAGTTATCACCCAGTACTCGCAAAACTAGCTGAATGAAGATTTAAGCATTGTAGGCCATGCCGTTTGGTTAGTAGGCAATAATTATACTATACTATAAATACTATGTTCATACATAGTAATTATCACATCCAATGAATCAAACAAGTTTTTTTAGTCATTTGTCCCTCTATCTTTTTGCTTTTATTTTTATGCATTTCTTATTGTAGCTTAAACCCAAAAACAATCGTATCTAACCTAACGCTCTACTAAAGAAGTTATGGAAACCAAAGCTGAGAGACAAAGTTATTCCCTGTGCATCATTTGCTTGAAGTATAGAGAATCGCAGTTGAAAAATCTCATTTGGCCACGACTAATTTCAGCTTCCATCAATAGGTCTTAAAGATATTTTTGGGCATGTCCCTCTACCTAGGATTCAATCTCTTTTGCTGAGTCAGCCTGGTGTGGGACGCTTTCACCAATTTGAGACCTTGCAGATACTAGTTCTTGTTAATCATACACACCAACTTGATCAATTAAATTTAAATCTAGTACTACTTGCACTTACTTTTTTCCATTATGGTACATTCTTTAAGCTAGAATTGATCGATGATAATAAATCGCCTACATGCAGCATACGCAAGCAAGGCATATGTGTTGACATTTTTGTTTGTGTGTGAGATGATAGCAATTTGTTCAATCTTTTATTGATAAATCATTTGTTTTGTAGTAACTATAAATAACACTTCATTATTTGCACATGTAATATATACCGACACTAATACCAGAGTACAGAGTGTAAAAGTCTTTTTTTTTTTTAAGTGTTGAAGTCTTCTATTACACAATTTAGCAATGTTTATATAATTAACCAGAAATTAGGTGTCGGATGGGGTAATTGATATGCTATGAGTTGACTATTAACAGGCTTAATACAAGTAGAAGTTTACATTCTTAAAACTTTAGAATAGTTGTAATTTGTAAGTTATTGGAACAAATAAAGAGAAATGTTTGGTATTTTTTTTGGAGATTCGATGCAATTACTAATTCATGATTTGACATGTACAGAATGAAAATCTCATTCTCGAGTCTACGAGAATTTTTATGAAAGCCTTTGATTT
>Ga0228711_1006150_pt1 | contig 17992 bp, 17 predicted proteins | sample MedpolnodulmetaG_2_FD_177996 | JGI IMG/M metagenome (GOLD analysis project Ga0228711, IMG submission 177996) | Root nodule microbial communities from Medicago polymorpha collected in Santa Monica, California, United States - brown nodules | ecosystem: Host-associated > Plants > Roots > Nodule...
AAGTGGGGTTACAAATACATATATCACACCAGTTTATTAGAAAAAATAGGTACAATATGTTGTTTTTATACCCAATAAAAAACAGGTGTCGTATCTCAAACTTACAACACCCGATGATATAACCCCGGCAAAAAACAGGTCTTAAATCTCAAAAAAACAGGTTTTGTATCCCTGATTTGCACTAGTGCTAGATTGGATAATCATATGCTTGCAGAAGAAGTTGGGTATTGGTGGGAAGGTGCTAAGAGGAGGCTCGAGGCTAGTGGAGAAGTGGTTTCTTGGGGAAAATTCAAGAGTGAATTTATGACGAGGTACTTTCCAGAAGACTTAATGAATAAGAAAGTGATGTAGTTCTTACAGTTGAAGTAGGAGAACATGTATGTTGCGGATTATGCCGCCAAGTTTGAGGAGCTATCGAGGTTTTACCCATACATTAATGTTGAGGATGTTATGGTGTCGAAATGTGTGAAGTTTGAGAGTGGATTGAGGCCTGAGATTTATCAGTACATCTATTTTCATGAGATCCATGATTTTGATACTTTGGTGCACAAGTGTCACATGTTTGACGATGCCGGGAAGGCTAAGGTGAACCACTATAAGGCGGTGAACGATAAGAAAGGCAAGGGTCATGGATTTGGAAAGTCGTATAACAAGGACAAGGGAAAGAAGAATGACGTTGGTGGAGGCTATAAGCTGAATGCTGCTGATGTGAGACGTTACAAGTATGGAACCTTGGTGTTAGCCTGTAATTTCGACAGGCTCATTTAATATGGTCAACACTTTGGTTGACCATTAAATTTGCAGGAATCAAAGACTTTCTCATTTATATTTAAGGATTTCAACAAGATGGAAAGCCTGGCGCCCGTAGTCAGAAGTTCGACAAAGCAAGGCTGAAAGCATGATAGCGTCGAAGTAGAGAAATCAAGGCGGGAAAGACATGATTTCAAGCTCAAAGGCAGATTCCCTAGTGGGAACGTGAGACAAGCGGTTGTCCAAGATGGAGGAAGTGCTCATCGTGGGATTAGTTGTTCACCAGTTAGTTATTCTAGTATAAATAAGTGTTTCCAAGTCGGAAAATTGGTCACAAATCATTTATAAAATTCTACAACACTCAAACTACGAGGTCTAGGGAAACGAGTTATACAGAATGTATGTAAACTGATTTGTAGACCACTTTATTTTTAATTCAATGCATTTTACATTTCCATTAAGTTTATGTGTTTAAACTTTTACCCTTTCCTTTTATTTTATCTTGCTTTTACTTGCAATCTCAAACTTGTCGAGAGACAATGCCTTCTTTAATTCAAAACCCGTCATGTTCTCTAAGTAACCTGAGTGCATCTTGTGGCCTCTTTTCAAACCTTTTTCGATCAAAACATTTGCACAACATGCTCTTGAGATTTCTAGTTCGACCTCGCTTGTAATAATCAGAACTAGCCCGTAGTTTGCCGAAATCACCGGCAAAGAAATTGGCACGCCCGGTGGGACCCTGTTTGTGCAATTGATTTTCAAATAAACTTTTTAATAAAAAACGTTTTTTAAAACGTTTCTAAATATTCATCTCCTTGTGAGATTCGTTTTTAGAATTGCGTTACTATTTTTGGGTAACTTTATTGCTAAAAACACCAAATTGTTTGTGTATGCATTTGAGAAGTGGTAAATCTATGGCTCGTGCTAGTTCATCCTCTTCACAATCATCTTTACAAACGACTTCTCCTTTGGGAGATTTAAATGTGTCAACCCCTTTGGGGGAAACCATGGCAATGCCAGTTTCGACGGAAACGGGAGTAACCGCTCCCTCAACCGTTTCAATGTCCTCTTCAATGACACAACCCGAAATGGGAACCGTAATACCCTCATTCACTGTTGGTGTTCCTTAAACCACCAGTATTCCAAGTTCTTCTTTAGTCAGGCCTAGGCTTAATGATAGAAACACAAATATGTAGAACCTTTCTAGGGAATAATTGTATGGTATACCAACATCAATGATGCCAAATGTACATAATAGTGCGTCCGCATTTGAAGATCAAGCAAATCCGTTCATAATGCACAACATACATAGTCCCTCAATTTCTAGCATTTTTGGTTGAAATGAGGTTTATGGAACCAATGGTTCAGAGAAAACAACCTATGTCTCAACCCCAACCGGTCGAACCAGTGATTAAAGGTCAACTTGAAGTGATCTTGGTGGATAGAAATAATAATGTCGATGAAGTTGTTAGGAATGTCCAACAACGTAACATAGGAGCACATAACAATATAGCCAATTTGGTCGAAAATATAATGGCTCAAAATGGATAAAGTATTGGCCTACATAGGCCAACCTTTGTTTTTCCTTTGTCGAAATTGGTATTACAGTCGGAACTTCCTAAGGGTTACAAAATTCCTAAGTTCACTAAATTTGCAGGTGATACCAGTGAGTCCACTGTCGAACATATTGCACGATATTTGACAGTGGCAGGAGATCTAGCAAATGATGAAAATTTGAGGTTAAAATACTTTCCAAATTGTCTAACAAAGAATGCCTTCACGTGGTTTACTACTCTTACACCACATTCAATCCAAAATTGGACTCAAATATAGAGGTTATTCCATGAACAATTCTACATGGGCCAATCTAACATAAGTCTAAAGGAATTGGTGAGTGCCAAGAGGAATTCCACTGAATCCATTGATGATTTCCTCAATAAATTCAGATTGTTAAACGCAAAGTGTTTCACTCAAGTTCCTGAACATGAGTTAGTCGAAATGGCCGCTAGTGGCCTAGATTATTCCATCAGGAAGAAATTAGACACTCAACACTTGAGAGATATGGCCAAACTTGCAAATAGAGTTTGACATGTCGAAAGACTAAAGGCTGAAAAATCCAGAACTCAGAAATATCACAAAAAAGAAAAGGTTGCTTATATCGGATCAGATGAAAGCAATCAAGAATTCGACAAAGCTTTTGGCGATGTCGAAACAAGGGAGGTTGACATTGCTGAACTAAGACCACGACCCCCTTATACATGTAAATCGTTAAGGCCCTCATATGGGAATAATCTTGTCGAACCTAGCAATGAGAGATATGTTCCCAAAACATATACGTTCGACGTAACCAAATGCGACGAGATTTATGATCTTTTAGTTGCTGATGGTCAAGTGGTAGCACCTAAGGATTTAAAAATCCCACCACTAGAGCAACGTCAGAACAAAGGATTTTGTAAATATCATAATTATTTGCGACATTAAAACCTCACAATGTTCCCTTTTCAGGGATTTGGTTCATAAAGGTCTCAATAAAGGCATATTGAAGTTTGGAGACAAGCCAAAGCCTCAAATGCAAGTAGACTATGACCCTTTGAAAGATGCGAGTATGATGTACACTGACATTGCAGGTTGGAATATGGTCGAAGCAATCATTGATGCTGTCAAAAATATGTCTGTCGAAGCAGAAGTGAAAGCAGAAGCTGATGTCGCAGAATGTCAAATGGTGGACATCACTAAAGATGCAGAATACGTCGAAGAGACTACTCCAGAGCCTCAGTTTGACGCGAAGTTAAAAACGGCTTATCATACAGCTGAAGAAGAATTTATTGACTTCCTCAATCGATGCAAGCTAAAGAATTCTAAGGTAATGCTCTGCCCTAGACGTAGTGTTGTGTTTGACAAAGAGGCAACTAAAGGCCTCGAGGGTTCTATGCCAACACCTAAGAAAAGGGGTAAATGATCTGGTGATCATAGACCTAAGTTTTACTTTACAAAGAGTTATATTCCTTTCATCAATAACTCTTCGAACACCAACTATGTCAACAAAGATGGTCAAGGAAAAACTTTTGTTCCTTCTGCACCCAACCAGAATAAGTTCAGTCGACCCATAAGAATGTGCAACATGGCAAGAACAATGTGGTAAAAAGAAGCACCATCACTGTTGATAACAATAAAAATGGTACTGCCTTTGAGTCGAAGAAGTATGCTTACAACAACAACTACAAGGGAATGAATCCCATGACAAGGACTCAATGGAGAAGGTATCAGAGGTCTAAAAAAGGTGTTGCTGCAAGCCTTGAAGACAAAACTAATGACCCAAATGACGGTCAAAGAATGGTCGAACCAAGAAGAAGACCAGCAAAATAAAGGTTATCTCTTCCCTTAGTTGAAGAGGACCCTAATGAAGATGATGAATTGGGTTCAGAATTCATGGATTCGGAACCGGACTTCGATGTCATATGCAATGTAGTTTCCATTTTACCAGCTGAGTTTGATATCTTGTCTGAAGTTAATGACTTAGAAGAAGAATTCAATCCCAATGGCATGGAGGAATACAAACCCATGTACTATTTTGTAACAAATGATGGCTCTGAAGGCAATCGGAAAGCCATATTTGAACAACTTGATGATTCGATGAAGAATCACCTTAAGCCTTTGTTAATCCAAGCCAAAGTGGATGAGATTGGTGTCAACAAAGTGTTAGTCGACGGTGGTGATACTGTCAATTTGAAGCCTCAATCCTTACCTAAAAGGATTGGTAAGACCGACAAAGACTTGAAGCCTCATAATGTAATTCTGTCAAATTATTAAGGAAAGGCTTGTCATTCCCTTGGTGCTCTCCAAGTAAGCATAATGGTGGGGACTGTAGTCAGACCAACTTTTTTCATGGTGGTTCCATCGAAAGCTAACTTCAACTTGTTGTTGGGAAGAGAGTGGATTCATGGGAAAAGTGTTGTTCCCTCATCCATGCATCAAAGAATTTCAATTTGGAGAGGTGATGGTACAATCGAAAATATTGAGGCTGACCAAAGTTATTTTCTTGCTGAAGTGAATTAGATTACAAGAAAGACTTTTGACTAAAGTCTAGCAAATATTGCTCCATGTTCATCTACAAAATCTGTTGGCACTAATCAAGCAGATGCAAGTTCTGTAAGACTCCATCCAACGCATGGTTTAATGTGGGAAAGGGAAACTCTCGACACAGAACCTAATGGTCATCACATCTAAGCAAGATGCTTAGACCAGAATCACGGTTTTGTTTAGCTGGAGCATGAGGTTAAGAAGGCCTTGGTGGCTGGTATTTAGCAAAAGATGGTTAAGGGACCATTAGGAAAGATACTATCGAAAGACTTAAGTTAAAGCTTAAGGAGATTTGGTCAATTGGCCATAAAATTGATTGTATCTAAGATAAGGAATTTGTATGATTCCTAAGTTGAAAATCAAGTGCTGAAAATTTGCATTAGTTGCCTTTGATATTCAAAGTTTTTGGGAAGAGACCAAAAGAAGTGGTTAAAACCACAATAGATGTAATTCTTGTCGAGTATCCTTTTTACAGACTTGTCATGAGCAAAACGCGAGGGCAAAGAGATATGTTTATTGAAGTTTTCATTACAAACTTTTATTTATTTGCAAGTGTCTTTTCTTTCAAATAAATTATTATCTAGAAAATTGAAAGTCTTTACCATTTACAATTGGTCGAAGGAATAAAATTCTTTGATAAATATGTCGAAATAAAGGCACATAGTAGAAGTATAAGCCTATTGTGTGAAAATAAAAATAACACAAACATTAAAATTCGACAAGGAACAAACATTCGGCTTTGAATTAAAAAAATAGTGCAAAACAATGCCGAAGAGTTACAAAATTGGGTATTGTTATGTTACAACACAAACACATAACAGTACCAAAACAAAAGGAAGCAAAATTTTGCATTATAGTCTAAGACGAAGCTGATGCCAATTTATATATGCCTAAAAACCTCGGATACCCGCTAGCATAAGAAACCAAGGTCCAAAAAACGGAAATGCCGTATACACCAAGAAAGCTCGAGGTCGAGGCGGCATGACAGACAGAAGTTCGTCATAGGGTAATCCTCGTCTGAACCAGGAAAGGGTTAAGCGACACTGCGAATCCATCTAATTCCGCTGCAAAGCTTGTAAGGAGGGCAAGAAAATTGATATCTTAAACCCGGGAGCATCGGACGGAACCAGAGGGAATCCCAAGCAAAGCTTGGACCCGCCGTATGCAGGATAGCGTTACGGCAGTTCGCAAGTTGATGACGGTCGAAAAGATCTTGAAACACAGGAAGGATTTGATCGTCAGGAAGATTATCTGCGGCCAAAACATTTAGCATGAGGTTGAAGTAGATAGCCCCGTCATAGCCATGCTTCATCGCCTTCACCATGACTTGTTTGATTCTTTCCAAATCATGACGAATTTGATGAAGCATGAAAGCAGCGATTGCTACACTATAAGAGGGATGTCCACTACTAGACAGCCTGCCCACAAATCGGCGTTTAGCCGAGAATGAAGTGGGAACAACAATGTATCATAGTCAATCCCGATTCAACGCCCTGAGCGCCGCCTTTTTGTTAGTGAGTTGATGGTGGAGTTTAGATGTGGCACCAAAATTCAAAATTTCTTGAGTTCCAAAAGCAGCAACCTTTTTGGTAATAACCATAAGGAGATCGGTCGTAAGCATTCCATGTTTTAGGAATGAGCGAGATAGTATATCGTGATACACTAAGAGAGGAGCACTTTAAGAAGGCAGGACCCAAGAGCTTTTTATAGGGAAACTAACTACAAAGAAGTCTCTCTAAACAAAGGGAAGTTTCTTTTAAAGGTGTTGCTAACCGTTGTTTTCTTGGAAAACGGCACATCGCTAATGCCACTAAGAGAGTTTTGATAACGATTTATCAAAGCATTTACGCACATATGGAATACATGGCCCAATCAAGCCCTAAAATGATCACAAGGAAAGAAACTGAAAAGATCAGGTTTAGACGCTAATGAGTGGGATGATATCATTTTTTTTCAAGTTAACTTGAGACATTATTCAAAAATGCCAATCTTCTCCTCTTTTGAAGATTTTTTGTCGTCGAAAATGGCATTTTTGGGGGGAATCTTGTTACCCTGTAATTTCGACAGGCTCATTTAATATGGTGAACACTTTGGTTGAACTTTAACTTCGTAGGAATCAAAGACTTTCTCATTTGTATTTGAGGATATTGACAAGATGGCAAGCCTGGCATGCGTAGTCAGAAGTTTGACAAAGCAAGGCTGAAAGCATGATCGCGTCGAAGTAGAGAAATCAAGGCGGGAAAGACATGATTTCAAGCTCAAAGGCAATTTCCCTAGTGGGAACGTGGGACAAGCAGTAGTCCAAGATGGAGGAAGTGCTGATCATGGAATTAGTAGTTCACCAATTAGTTATTCTAGTATAAATAAGTGTTTCCAAGTCGGAAAATGGGTCGCAAATCATTTATAAAATTCTACAACACTCATACTACCGGCGTTTAGGGAAACGAGTTACACAGAATGTATGTAAACTGATTTGTATACCACTTTATTTTTAATGCAATGCATTTTACATTTCCTTTAATTTTATCTTGCTTTTATTTGCAATCTCAAACCTGTCGAGAGACAGTGCATTCTTTAATTCAAAACCTGTCCTGCTCTCTAAGTAACCTGAGTGCATCTCGTGGCCTTTTTTCAAACCTTTTTCGATCAAAACCTTTGCACAACATGTTCTTTAGATTTCTAGTTCGGTCTCGCTTGTAATAATCAGAACTAGCCCAAAGTTTGACGAAAACACCGGTAATCCAATGAAGACGATTAGGATATTTATATTCAAGGAAGATGACCCGAATACTTTGTATTCAAAATGACGACGATTATGATACAATTGTATCTGAGGTGACCACCTCGGTGTTGACCGGTTCCACATGCATATAGAGTCGTGTCTAGGCGCATAACATAAATTTGATGATTGGTTGAATGTGCAATGTTTGCATATATGCTCGGTGAATATTTGGATTGGTGAAATTTAGTGAATATGTGAAATGTGAAAATGTACTTGTGTTTCATTGTACTCGTATTTCTAGATGATTATTAATGAAGTTTTTATTTTCATTTGATTATACTTGATTTTGATTGTGAACTACCCCTAATGGTCGTTTGGTTGACCGCCTACTTTATTCGTATGGATGGGTAGACGGCATGCAGAAGTAGTTGTTTTAGCTTCGTGAGTCGCTGGATGTTAGCTTTGGAGCTACCTCGTTTTACTTTTGAAGTCTTTGAGTCGGGCTTTGATTTAGGGGTTTCTGTCTATTTTATTTACATTTATGACTTGTGGAGGTTTTATTCACTAGTGTGTTGAGCTGACAGTTTATTCTGGAGATGTATTTTGATTATGTGACATGGATACTTAGAGATGTTTTATTTAGCTGTTGATGCGATGATATTATTATTCCACTGCGATGTTTTGAGAAAAAATATATATGCATGTTGAACTTATAGGAGAAGTAGCAAAGGTGAATTGGATTTATGGGTGTTTTTTTTATGATATATAGTGGTTTAGTGATGAAAAGATATGGTGAAAAATTTATGAATTTTTTTTCTCATTTAGTTTGTTGTTTTGCCTGGTTTTGCCATGAAGGTGATGTTGAAAATGGTGAAGAGGAAAGAAGAAGATGAAGAAATGGAAAAAAGTATTTGATAAGTCGTATTTTATATGGTTTTAAGTGTTTATTTTAGTAGAATTTTATGTGTTTTTAGTTTCTTTTTTGAACTTTGGTACTTCAAATTTGTTTGTTTTTATTTTAGGATCAAATATGATGAAAGATCGAGTCTTTAAGCAAAAGAATGGATTAAGATGCATGATTAAAGCTTGTTTGAGAAGAAAAATTCTGCCATATTTATGTGCTGATTTGATACAGTTATATGTTCTGATTTGGTGCACATTTATGCGCCGATTTAGTACAAATTTATGCTCCGATTTAGGGCAATTTTATGTTGTTCCTTTTGCTATAAATAGAGGAGCCATCAGACTTGTATAATTCATCTTTGAATCCTTGAGAATAATTGTGACAGTTTTGTTTTCATTGAATCAAAGCTCTTTATTTTCTTGTTCTTTATTTTCTTGTTCTTCACTATTCTGCACTTTTACTTTCAGCTGTTTACTTTCATGTCTTTCTACTCCTTCTCTTTAATCTCTTTGTCTACGATGAACATGAGTGAGTAGACCTCTAGGTCTTGGGATTGTTGGATGAGCCTAATGGCTTAAATCCTATCAAACCAAGCCTAGAACCATAATCTTATGTCGATCTATTTTCAAATCTAATCACATCGTTTTTAAACTCAATAAAAAGTATTGAATGAAGAACCGAAAGGAGAAATTCAATAACTATTATTTCATCATCTCAAATATCAAACGAATGATCGAAAGATGAAGTTTGATATTGGAACAAATGTGATTAGACAAGACAACATAAAACTCGATGAGAACACTCCAGATGAATGGTTTTGTGAAGTCTTGAGGCCATAGGTTTTGTTCTTAAAGTGTTTCAATAACAATTAACCATGAGAATATGCGTGGTTGTTATTGACCCACATTCATGGAGACCGAAAGGAGATATGAAATACCTTAGAGAAACCTGTCTTTAGAAAATAAATCTAACATAAGAGGAAGATATAAGTTTGGATCGAAAGTGATCTGTCATACGACGAACCAATAATCCCGAGCCGTTTTTAATTCTGAATTTTATACGGTTAATCTGTCAAACTTTTAAACTTTATTCTTTTATTAGAAAGTAAATCAGTAATTACAACAACTCCTTGTGGAACAATATTTTTACTACTTCGATAGAACCGCGTGCACTTGCGGATTTAACACATCAGTATTACGTGGTGATAGTGCACTATCACTTACCATAGAGATTCAAGATTGAATAGTTAATTTTTTGACAAATATATCAAACGGTTAAAATTAAAAAATTAATGAGGTCTATGGTGGACCACCTATAATATTGATCCACCTTAGACATTTGGGGTTAGCCCTTTAACAATAGAGACTAAAATATGCAACGAATATGAAATTAACGGACTCAAACAGTCATGGAACCAAAGTGATACCAGATAAATAGGTAAAGGACCAAATGAACAATTTAACCAAGTAAAATAGAATATATTTAACTTAGAATTTTAGAGAAAATATTTTTTTAAAAAAAACTACAAGGCCATATATATATATATAAATCTAGCTAGCCATAGCACATAGCTATATGAAATGTGACACTATTAGTATTACTAATTCTACCACACTCACTCATCACTCACACTATTCTTGGCGAGGACGGGTCAACCAGAGAGAACTCAATGCTCGAAGACGATGAAAGTATTCAGACATTGCAACCAAACATCTTGCAGCTTGACGAACTGTTAACAACTGATGCAGACGATGAACTGTTTGGTGCCTCAGATTATCTGCCTGCAGTGAGTTTTCAAATTAACAATTTCATCATTTTACATCTATAAGTTTAATATATTCTAAGTCAAATTCAAACTCAACCCAGAAAGGTTGATTTTAATAGATTATTATAGTTTAGTTATATTATATTATATATACGTTAGAATAACAAACACTTATATGGTCACACACTTAGACATCATATATATATAGAAATTAATAAAACTGACTTTTCGAGCAAATGAACAGACAAATATAATTTACCTTCTTTTCTCAGTCAAGTTCTTATAAAATAAAAAAAAACTTGAAATTACATATTATATGCTAATTTTTACCAGTTTTTTCTTTCAATAATTGTATTAGGATTTGAATTTCTGTTCTAATGTATAAAAGACTATTCAATTCTCTCACCAGTAATTTAAATCAACTGACTTCTTTAGTTTATTGATAAAAGACTTCTCTAGTTTGTATTAATTAATATACATATAGTTTTGAAAATTATAAATTGGTGAACATATTTCAAGCCATGAAAATTATATGAAGAAAAGATGTACTAGCATATTGAAAAAGTTGGACAGGCTTCATTAAAAATAAACAGGAAAACTTTGAACTATCACACACAAGGAGTTTTGAATCATAGGTATACCAAAACTAAAAACTGGTCAAATTGAAAAGGGACAAGCTTAAAAATTAATTAAACAAGAAAGGTTGCTTGAGAGATTAAAATCAAATATAATCATTATGATAATGTTGTCTACCTAATGATTCCTAAGTTTCTTATTCTTGTTGTGATTGATTACTTTGAATACATCATTCAAATAAATTATCAGTTGTAGACTTGTAGTTATTTATAATTGATTATTTAGCAAAGTTCACAAAGAAATTTAGGATATCTAAACAACTTGGTCGATTTTGCTACGGTGGAAAAGTTTCGAGTTTTTACTTTTTTTTTTTATTTGAATTGGACGAAGATTTTTACACTTACAGACAAGTGTAGCTCGGTATGGCCACATTTTAAAGTCATTATCAATAACTGAAAATTTTCTTCAATTGAATATTTCAACTACTAATTCAGCTATGCTATTAAACAAAATTAGAAAATATTCACTTAATCAAATTATGAATTTTTTGTGGGTTGGTCTTTTAACAAGAGAGCCCAAATGTCTATTGTTCGTTTAGTTTTTTGTTTTGTTTGGACTTCAAGTTTTTTTTTTTTAGAAAATTGCTCTTTAGGCTTTTAGTGTCTTGGAGTTGCGATCTCTTAATCATATTCGTTTCTTTCATTTGAAAAGCTAAACTCAAGTTTGAGAAAGTATATAAAATAATTATAAGGATGATAGAGCCTATTTAATGATAATATCTATTATCTATTTTTTGCGTCTATCTTTTTTTAAATGTCATGCTTTATTTATTTTGAGAAATAAAAAAAATCCTTACGTACTCGGAATGTTCTCATGCCCCTCAAAACCTCAAAATTCCCTCCTCGATTGTTAAAAAAAAAGTACCATCTTTGTAGGTTAACTAAAATGCTATTATGGGTGATAAAAAAAAGTATCATCTTTGTCTTAGGCAAATATGTGTTAGGTCGGTCTTGGGGGTTGTTAAGTCATTGACCAAATAATATTGGAATTTCTTCACATGCTCAATATGAAGTGAGTGCATGAATTGGACTAATTAATGTTTAATTCCGTTATATAACCTTTCATTTTTTAGACACAATATATGCTTTCACTTGTCTTTGTTTATAATGCGTGGAATTTTATAATTATGTTCATCAGTTCCATATATAGAAAAGTGTTTGTGTTCTAAAACGTGTTTGTGTTTGTCTCACGAAAATAAATAAGCCAACCCAAAACGTGTTTGTGTTCTAGAATAGCTAAAAAGCAACAAGTTATGGTGAGGACTCTATGTTATGTCTTCAAGTTACGGTTACGACCATGACATCACACAGATATGGGTTTCAAAATGTATCTTTGGATGAAGATTATATCAATGAGGGACCACGCTAATCTGCCATAGTCTCACGTGTTTATGTTCAATGTCACATTGTTCATTTAGTAACCTTGATACTCAATGTTATAAATTCAATGATTAATTAATATCTTCATTGATTTACATGAATCACAAACAACCATGAAATATATCTTAAAGGCCGTGCAACTTGTCATTATATTGGTACCTTTGCTAATCTTTTTCTAGTACAATACTAAACTCGATTAAACATTTTTTGTGATAAAAGTGTATTTCTCAATTAGTGTTTGATCCTAATAAAGTAAAACAAATATTTTTGTGATATAACTAAAAATGACTTACATTTGGTTGGATTTAATTATCCTTAAATAAGTTGGTATTTCTCCATTTCTATGTCTTTTTTCAGTTTGTATTATTTTATGTAAGGAGTTTAATAACAAACTATAATTTCTTATATTGCAAAATACTCTTAAAATATAAATGGGTGTTTTTCCCCTCTCTAGTCGTGTATCTTGAAAAAATAATAATTAAGCATTGACATACCTTTCTAATATCAAAATGAGAGTCAATTTTAATTTCCTCTCAAAAATATAAATAAGTTTGAGTCACATTATAAAATCCAGGTTCGTAGATTCTATGTAACAACCTCATGAGAGTGAGGAATGCATGCAAGTAGTAGTTTATAATGTGAGGGTTGGAGTTGGTGTCCCTACCCATATGATTGAAGGAACAGATTCTTGTTCCTACCTGATCCCCACGAGATCAGTTATGGACTTATAGTAACTAGGTAAAAATTTTCAAGAGGGACCACAAAACCAAGATCACACACTATTCACAACATTGCTTGCACCACAAATTCAATATGAAATGATGAACATTAGTTTTTTGATTTTTTTTTTTCATTTTATTTGTTGGTATAATATATATGTTCCATGGTATAAATTACAATTTTGGTTATGTCGCAATCCTTGATATTTTGTAATCTTGTAAAAAATAAAAAAAAATGTCGCCTAACTTAGTAATTAAGTAAGGGCATCCAGATGCAATATATGATATGAGCATCAACTTAACAAAATATAAAAAAGTATCGCAGATACCATCAAAATAGCAATTCGATTAAAATTATAGTGAAGACTTTTAAAACATTTATATAATCAATTTCTCATAAAATTCAATCTTAAACAGAAAAAAAAATTAATAAAAATAAAGTTGGGTTTTTCCAAGAAAATGCAAAACATTATAAGTTGTTGGGAGAATATGAATTATATTAGTCAAAGCATAAGAAACATACCTGTCTCACAAAACTTTCTAGAGTGGAGAGCTTGTTCATGGCAAGAGCCATTTGTCCCATGTAATTAGCCATATTAGGAGGATTGCTTAAAGAGTCTGATGTTATAGTCTCTGAAAGAGATTGGTTGAGTGCATCAAGCCCTTGGGAAAGTGCCTCTTCTGCCTCTTGTGTTGATTGTTGCAACCCACATATACCAAGTATTTGGTGCTCTGTTAGAGGCTCAATTTGACTTACAATTATCTATAACACATATCCATCAAATAAAACAATATTAATTCACCCAAAATAAAATGATAAGGGTCCATTTTTGAGAGGACCATTTTTTTTACACGCCTAAATATTATTACAAAGTAAAACACACTCCTGCAACTGGCTCGTTGAAAATACTAATACTAAATACATCATTTGATCATTATTATAAACAAAATTTTATATTTAAGATTTATTCAATTAATGATATATATGGTTTTATTATATACCAAATACATCATCTAATAAATGAATCTAAAATATTGATTTTTAATTATAATAATGACCAGAAAGGGTGTAAGAATGAGTGATCAACTTGTTTTCCACGAGTTTATGGTCAATTAGGGGGAAAATTGGGTATTGGAAACTCATTTCCATAGATAACGAGAGATAGAGACTCGTGCCACTTTTCTTCTATTTCTATCTTAGTCCATTTAGCTGATTCCAATAACAAATTGTAGTGAAAGGTATGGCTTTATGGGAATCAAGCCTAACTCTATACTGAAAACCTTCAATGTACCTTTAATTCCACATTCACTCATGACATCAAATACATTGCCCTTAAATTTACTTTGGGAACTCCAACTATAGTTTTAGTCAAATTCAATATTAAGAAAACAATTTGCTTAAATAAATTAAAAAGGATGGATATTTTTCTTAATGCAAAAGTTTAGACATTGTTAAATTTCAAATAAAAGATATATAGATCACCCTTTTGTTTTCGTGATTTATCATCTAGTTGTCACAAAATTTTTAGTGTGGGATATGCAAATAATAAATATTTCGATCGTCATTTTAGATTGCGCAGTATAAATTCTATTTAGATATCTGTAACGGCATCATAACCGCAATTTTGATCACATATTCCAAAGTATGATATGTAGTTTTTGGAAATGTTTCAAGAAATTTGGACCCCAAAGATTTGAGGCCCTGGGTGGTGGCTCACCTTGCACACCTATTGGGCCGGCCGTAACGGCAATTTAAAACCAATATTCTATAAGGTTAGGTTAATCATTGATGCTACATTTGTTTACCTTAATGAGTTCAGATGGTCTGAATCCACCAATCCACATGAAGCAACGTTCAGCTGGGGTTTTCCACATTCCAAAAACAAGATGGAACACATCTGTTCTAGCTAGAATATTTTTGAGGTTAATTACTTGATCATAGTGAGCCAAACAATTTTCCACATATAACCTAAGCTCATTTTCATGCAATTGTTCATCTACTGCTGCTCTTAGCTCACACACTAGCCTGTGATGCTCCTCTAACCACCTCCCATACTCCACATCAAACATTGCAGCCTCTGAAAATTTGTTCCAAAAAAATTGTTACAAGTACACAAAAATCATACACTATATTTTATGGTTTGATTTTATTAGAATGGAAATATACCTGAGCTAATGCTATTCATAGAAATTGGAATTCCTTGGTCTCCTCCCATAAGTGCACCTCCACCCATTAACACGCCCTAAAAATGAAACAAACATTGTTTTTAGGTCCTTTGCTCTACTATTGTTGGATCAAAAAAAGTTCAAAATTTAAAATGTAAGTATATTTAAATATTTTTGCTTATATTTCATTTTAGAAGGATATTCGGAGAAAAATACTGAGATCATTTTCTTGTTTACAATCCAACGACTCTGCAGCAGATTGCACCGTGCAGTCACCACAGAGAATCGGTACCAGTCTTGATACCGATTTTTAACAATTATTTTATACAAAAAAATTTGAGGTTAGTTCCTTACTTGAGCTCTAGCACGCTGTAACTCTTGTTCAAGCTGATTAAGCTTAATCCTACTTGTTTCTAGCTGCTGAACATAAGCCTGAGAAAAAGAGAGGTTCAAATAAATAAATTGGTATATAAAAAAGAGCTTTGACAAGTACTTTTTTTGCCTAAAATGTATAAAAGCAAATACTACAGTTTTTGGGAATAAAAAAACAATCATACTGTAGGGGAATTCACTGCACCTTTTTCCTAAGCCTGCTTTTTCTTGCTGCCTCTCTATTCTGAGCAAGTCTTCTAAGAGTCTGTGCAAAAAAAAATTCATTTTTTTTATTATTATATCAAGGAAGAAAAAATCAAGTAAATTAAATTAAGATGTATTAATTAATATCATTAACCTTAGGATCTGGTGTTTTTGGTCCTTCATGTTCAGAACTTGAAGTTGTAGCCTTGCGATTGTTCTCTTTCTGCCATACATCATTCATATTGCATAGTTGATTAATTTAGAAGAAAAAAAATAGGAAAAAATAAATAGATAAATAAATAAAATATTATATGATGTATATTGTATATTATAATGTACCTACCTTGACAGGTTTTGGTGGTGCAGGTGCAGAAGGGTTTTCATTTCGTTGGTTTGCCAACTCCATGGACGGTTGAGATGGTTTTTTGGAGCCACTTGTTATTGGAGAGGTTAATCCCATGCTAGCCTATACCAAATACAAATTATCAAATAATATTTTAATATAATGTTAATATTCAACTATAAATTATATTATTAGTAGCTAACTAAAATATGAGATTGTCAACTCAAGCTTGCATTGTATATCATATATATATAGTATAATTGTTAGTTGACAATTTAGTTAAGTTAATTATATAAATTATACCTTTGAATTAGATGGTGGTGGTGCTACATGCATTGGTTGAGATGGGAAAATGTTAAGAGTTGGTGGTGGCCTCATTCCTGATGATGATGAATTCTCTGTTGAAACAAATACATACATTAATACAATTCATTTCATTTCATCACCATCATCAATAATATCTTAGCAAGTCTTATCTTAATTATGGGAAATGTAAAATTTGGACAAATCACATATATTTAGTTGAAGAAGACAAAGGGTTTTAAAGAAAGTCAAGAGAGGAAGTAAAGGAAAATAAAGCATCATGTTTCAATGCATACCACCTTTTTCTAAGGAGATCATGACACCAAGGTTTGTTATATGTCATGATCTCACGCACCACCAAGCAAAAAAAACAAGAAAAAATTAATAAAATGAAAATTGGAGAGAGATATAGTTAGAGAGAAAATATTTATTTCTTCTGCAGTTTTTTTTTTCCTTCAAATCTTTTGCTTTATTTTTCTTCTTTGAAAAGATCTAGTCAAAATAAAAGTACTAGTATACGGAAGATAAGATATGAATCTGCTGTGACCAAAACAAACCCTCAGACAAAGAATCTTTAAAATTGATATGAAAAATTATGCAAGAAAGTGCATGCTCATCTTACTGAATTTGATCAAAAATTAATACTGAAAACAGAAAGATATTTTATTTTTATTTGTGAATTTCTCTTTCACACAGAGAGAGAGTGCTCACGTCTTTGATCTTGAACACTAGAGGGATCAGCTTGTGCTTGTCCATCTAGATACAAAAAAAATGCTTGATCCAATTCACCTAAATCGTAAGCACTTGAATCTTTGCTTCTGATCAAACAGAAGAAAAAAAAAATACATGAAAAATAGCATTAGCAAAGAATAAAAAAAAATTAATGATATTAAATAAATGATAAAATAAATTTGGTTATTTGTTTTCATAAGAAACTGGCATGTTGGGATCAGTTATTCAACAGCTTTGCAGAAAGTAAACAAGTGTGATTGTGACAAATATTATTATTCTACAAAAAATTAAAAATAAAAATTAAAAAAACTCACAAGTAGTTGCTAGGCATAGAGGATGAAGATGAAGATGGCATCATTCCAAAAGAAATTTGATGGTCATGCATATGATGAGGATGATGTTGATTCTGTTGTTGTTGCTGATGATGAAGAAGATTTTGATGGTTTTGTTGTTGTTGAAGAGATTCATGTGAGTTTTTGGAAGCCATGAGCATAGAATTGTTATTGGTACCTAAAAAACTTGCATCTACTTGGTCTTGTTCTTTTGCTTCTTCAAAAGCCAAAGAAAACCCCATTAATAATTAAACTTCTTTCTGTCTTTTGCCCTTAAAATCATTTCATTTGTCTACACAAAGAGATAGAGAAAAGAAGCTTTATATGAGGAAGAGTCGGTTATAAACTTATTTGAAATAGGGTATAGAAGAGAGTGATATTAAAGAGAGAAAATGGAATTCAATGCTATGAAACTAAACAACAAAACTTTTTTTCTTTTCTTTTATATCTATATATATTTCTCTCTCCCCTTTCGTTTTCTCTCTCATCTTTTTGACTATTACAAAATATTAAAATATTGTAGATAAAGCGGTTCTCCCAGGATATCCTCCTCTACAAGTTTTTCTTTTTTTTTTTTTTATTTTT
>Ga0228711_1006154_pt1 | contig 17984 bp, 5 predicted proteins | sample MedpolnodulmetaG_2_FD_177996 | JGI IMG/M metagenome (GOLD analysis project Ga0228711, IMG submission 177996) | Root nodule microbial communities from Medicago polymorpha collected in Santa Monica, California, United States - brown nodules | ecosystem: Host-associated > Plants > Roots > Nodule...
CATTCTCTTCGTTGACAGCCGAAGCTCTCTTGCAGCTTCTTTTTCATCCAATGCAGACAAGGACAGTTTGTGAAGCAACGAACGTAAACGGTATTTGTGTGCTTCAGTTACTTCTCCATTGTCAATGTCCCCAACAGGTATTTGTGTGCTTCAGTTTGTGAAATCTGAGTGAAGCACCAGCGGTGTGAGCTCGCTCTATATCATATTATGTTTCATTTGAAATATTTGCTTGTCTCATTATTTGTCATTTAGAATATAAATAAAATATTAAGCTCACCAAACTAGTACTGATGAGAGCACTTTTACAAATGAGACTCATTTTGTCATAAAAATTGTTACACTCTAATGATTCATATGAAGAGTGCATCACCTTTAAAAATTTGACGAAAATTGACACTTCTCAGTTATGATCATTACAAGAAAGAAGGGACTAAATCCAGCTACTTCTTTTGTTATGCTGAATTTTGATTAAAACTAATCTTTCTCTATATCTTCTCACTTTCTTCTCACAAACCTTAAGACAATTTACTCTACAGTCTACACTATAACTTCTGATCAACTCAAGAGAGTCAGAAGTTGTTATTACGCAGACTATTTGTCGCAATGGTAACAAAGGTGAGTAAGGTTAGCGGAGTTACTTCAATCAGCTATGCTCGTTAGTCGTTTTTATGCAGCAAATTTATGTATTGCATGTTCAATAACATAAAGTGCAATGAACAATTCAATAAGCCCTTCCAGATGCAGAAAGAAAGTAAATAGGATTACACTGCCTTTTTCTCCAACATAAGTACTTATCTAATTTCTTTCTCAGACCAACGAAACAAGATAGTAGCAGACAGACCATGCAAATAAAACACTCAAGACTCGATCACCCCAATAATAAAAATAATGCAGATAATAACTATGCATGTCTACCAGCATGTTTCACATCCGGGACATTTTTCCTTTAAGGACTCTCTACTGAGGATATCCTCGATAAGATCTGCAGCTTCTTTAACTGTTGAGATGCTCTCTGCACTATCCTTTTCAAGTTCAATGCTGATACCAAATTCCTCCTCGAGCTCCATCAGAATCTCAACCTGGTTGCATGTAAATGGAATTCACAACAAATAAAACAATGTCATGCCTATTAATTTATACTCGAACTTGGTAAATGAATCCGGCTAGCATTATACACAAGCAATTGCAATGTCTGGTAAGATTTGACTTACCATGTCAACTCCAAGCATTGCAAATCTTGAATTGCCAGTAACAATAGAGTAATCTGGTAAACCTAGTTGCTTCTTTATTATCTTGCACACTTTTTGCACCGTCTGTAGTTTAGCTTGCACAAGCACAAGGCATTCAGCATAAGCATGAAGATGGAAGATGCACTCCCCAAAACACGCATAGGGAAATATAATTAGACTAGCATTAAACTGTCAGCATAAAACATTGATCTATAAGGTGTCCTAAAAATTCATGAAACACGGGGTTTAAGAATTCAGAACATTCTCTAATGAAAAATATGTTAAACACAGGCCCTATATGCTAGTAGAATATAAAATTATACTATTTGATCTTGTAATTTTATTTTCCATAATACAACCTTCAAACAAACGCTTCCTATATTAAGAAGTCCGAATACGTCTTACGGGTACAGGTACAGGTACAATACACTACAGTTATACAAATACGCGGAATTTTTAAAATTTAGAATACGATACGGTTAAAATATGTTAACACAATTTCTAATAATCTTCGTCGGAACCTGTGAGACACATAAAGTGTGTTCTCCCTCTCGTATCATGAATTTATTTTCATACACAAGACTTAAGAAATCAAACCTCTAACCACATACTTAACGAATCCAAATTCCTTGATCCATTGTTGGTGGGCTGAATTTTATTTTAAAAAGAAAATAAATATAAAAAGGGATTATGTTTTCTTTTTATGGGCTTATTTGATAGGTTGTTGTAGATTGATCTGATTTTATAATTAATACATTTTTTTTATTAAGGTAAGTTTTGAAAAGAAAAAGAAAATTTTGATTTACCCTAATTAGTAATAATGTCTTTTATTTTTAAAGGTTGGATGATAGATTAGTAATTATTAGTAATAACGTAAATATATTATTTCCTTAAATACTAAACCTAATTTGTGCTATAAGTAAAGGTTCATGCTCAAACAACCAGTAAAGGGAGGTGGCAAGAAAGAAAAGAAGACGAAAAAAGTTTTGAGAAATAGGTACGTCATATTCTCTAAATTTTTATGCGGTCTTTGCTTTTTAAACTTGATGTAATTTTTGTTGCTTTTCATCTTATGTAATTGATCTTTGTTATGATGTGGTTGGATTGACCTAATGACGTTGATTTAAAACTTTTTAAGTGTTTTTTTTTCTTTCAAAATCTCAACTTTGGTCCTTACTCGTAGGTCGGATGAGTTAAAAAAATCATTATTGTTTCCAATGAGTTTAGTGTAAATTTTCATAAAAAAAGGGGGTATATTTTTGACAGAATTAAAATGACCAAAAACTTTTTTTAGGAGTAATAACAAAAAACTTAAATTGCTTAGATTATTAAGACTCATTCACCTAACAATTGGAGTGTTAAAGAAGCACAATTTTTTTTTAAAAGAACCTATATAAAAATTATATATAAATAGAGGATATTTGTTTTCTATACGGGCTGATTTGAAAAGAAAAAAGTTAAATTAGATTGAAGATTGATTTGATTTTTTATAACAAAGACATATTAATCTTTGGTTTGATACAAGTTTTTAAAAGGAAAAATAAAACTTTGATTTACCTCAATTAGTAATAATGTAAATTATTATTTCCTTAATTATTGAATATAATGGCTATAATCCTCTAAAAGAAAACTAATGGCTATAAGCTCAGAGGTTTAGACTTCCAAAATGAGCAAAGAGAGGAGGAAAGAAAGAATAGGAGACGAGAACAGTTTGAGGAATCGGTAAATCGTTTTCTCTGAATTTTTATGATTTATTTTTTTTGTCATGAAGTTGCTTTCTACCTTGATGTACTAGTAATTGTTTTTTTTTTTTGTCATGTTGTAATTGTGATTTTTTTTGTTGTACGAGGTTTCTCTTGCTGTTTCTAGTTCTTACTAGGTTTAATGAGTACTTCTTTTGTTAGATTAAATTTTAGGGTTGAGGGTGACTCACTCAATAAAAAGAAGAAATGACTTTAGGTTCAACGAGCAAGTAGAGATGTTGGAATATGAACCTCTTAATTCAAGGCAGATAAATAGTCATTTTATTCTCGTGTAACGAGTAGTCAAAATAGTACTATTGTATCAAAATTAAATAGTCTTTTGATTATGCACTCTCTTAGTCAACATAATATCTAACATTAAAATGTTTTGTTAATATTGTCATATTAGTCTTCGATATACTTAATTAATGTTGTATATGTCTCTATATGCACTTACTTGTTGTCATATCAATTCCTATAAGAAAATTGAAGAACTATTTTATGAGATTGTTTTGACTAATAGAATGCACAAACAGAGACTATTTTAGAATTTCGATTCATTGAAGGATTATTATGGCTACTCATTACCCATTCAGTTAGAAAAATGACTATTAGCCCGATTCAAACTATGTCTTTTTACAAGTATAATAGTATAAATCTACAACAACAACAACAAAAATCTGAAGAAAAAAAAAACTTAACAAAAAAAAAAATCAAAATCAAAATATGAGAAGAAGTGGTGTTCTTTCTTCTATGATTGTCACAGAAAACTAAGTTACACCGATGTCGCCTTGGATCCCTTTTTTCTTCTTCGAGGAATCACTAAGTGCTTGGCGTTTCCCCGTTTATTTTGTCGTCATCACATGTCTCCATTTTCCGTGACCGTGCAATCGTCGTCATGAACCCTGTGATATCGGTCAGGGAAGGAGATGAGGCTGGGGTTGACACAAAAAACTAAACTATGGGCTAAAATCATTCTCAAATCAAATCTCTTCATTATGCCATCGTTTTGGACCATCTTCTAAAACCTCTATAAATATGTTTTTGACATTTTGATTGGATGCATGTGTACTTTTTTTTACATCAGTGCATAGAAATTAAAATGTTTTTTTTTTTAGATTACCTTTAAAGAATGATGGATAACTTACCCACCAAACAATGAAAATGAGCAATTTATTAGGGGGGTCAAGATAGTTCATTGAAATGTGTTTTTGTGACTAATGTTTATTGGTTAAGGTAAATTACTCGCTATTCTTTCATAGGTACCCCTGGTCACCAAATTAAAATTGGCTGCCAGATTAATAAAGTAGGGATAGATAGTAGATTTGCAATCATGTAGATTACAAGTGCGACCAACATGTCAATATAGAAATAGATAGTAGATTAAAAGTGCTACCAACGGATAAAAAACACCAGATTCTAACAATTGAGACAAAAAATCAGCTTTATTTTGTGTACAATGGAAGCAATGAAGTTTGAACAAATCCTAGTCGCTTTGATAGATTGTTAATTTAAACTAAATTAAATCTTAATCATATACAAATTTGTCTATGATCACTTCCTTGTGGTGTCCAAATTTACTTACGTCTATTCAAGTTCAAATCTCAATTATGATAAACTTTGTTCAAATACAAAATTAGAATTAGTAAGGCTTATTATTTGTCATGTATTGTTTCAACGTTTGATTTTGAATGGAAGCAATATACTGTTATTAATGCTCTTTACACCCTTGTTTTAGTGTATCTCTTTATCTCAACAAGACGAAGAAAAGCCTCAATGATCAACTACAAGGCTTATTTGATTAATCTTACTGCGGTGGGTCCATTTGTGGCACCACTTCTTTATTATTTTCATAATCTTTATGTCAATATGACTTATTGGATTTATTTGATTTATGGAGAGGAGAATTCATTGCAAAGGAAACTTGCATTCTATCTTACACTTGCTATACCCATCTGTCTGATCATATTCAAGTTCAAAGCAGTTTCGCAGTTTATAGAAAAAATTATGGAGTTGTTTTCTTCTTATAACAAGACATCACCATATTCAAGAACAAATATATGGTTACAATATCTGATGATTGTGCGTCTTATACCAGTGAAGATGGTTTTGCTCGTTTTGATATATCTTACTTTAATATTCTACCAGTGCAAGATTCGAGAGATGCTATTATATGCATAAAGGCACTTTACTTTGACCATCTTTTATTTTTTAGTTTAGGAAGGGGTAGGTTGAATTCTTAATCATTTTCATTTTCTTGCTTATCTTATATTTTTGTTGGAATTATTTTTATATCTATCTTAATGTAAGCATGCACTCGTATGTCATTCATGTTTCTTTTTATTGGAGCGGTAACAAATTTTGACTCTTTCCATGTCAATGGTCTAATTACAAAGTATTGATAGTCCTAAATATGGATCAAGAATTCAGAGCCTTCTCTAATGGAAAATATGTTAAGCAAGGCCCTATATTAATATATATGCTAGTAAAATATAAAATATGTATAGCATTTGATCTTGTATTTGTATTTTCATTTTTTCATAACTATGCCAATTCATCTAAGTAAAGATCTTCCCCATTTTTTCAAAATAGTTTTATGTGTGTATTGACACATATTTATAGAAACATGACTAACACTAAATATATGTGATTTATATACATAAAATTACAATGACGGAAATATAACACTTATAAAATTGCAGTTTGCATAAGAAAATACTATTGATAACAGTTTTAAACAATCTAATATCTAGTGATTTTCTGTTCATGCAAGCAAAAGGTAAAATATATAAATCATTTCTATAGTAGTGACATACAACACATGAATATATGTAAAGGCGAATTGAGCGTGGTTGTGAGCTGAAAGAAATATTCATTCTCCCATAGCTTGAAAATTTGAGGAAGACCTCTGGCTAGTATTGAAGTAACAGCCGGTTTATTAGAGAATGATACGGAGTCGTCCTTGCTAAACTATGAGCGATTCATTGACTTTTCTCTCAATAAACCTCATATAAAACACCTTTTGTTTGTAACCAGACTCTCCTAAAAAAACAATTACGGCAAACTCTCAACTAAAAGTTCTTCACCTTCGACGACAACTTTAACTTTCAAATGTTATTTCAATTGACACTTGATGTTATATAGCTTCCAAATTATGGTTCATAATGTCACTCCTAATCGAATAACCACCAGTCCAACATCCTTCTCAAACTTTTATGTAGGCATATCATGAGTTACCGAAGACAAAATCGGAGTATTGAATATGCTTATAGTTGTATTATTGTTGTTAAAAAAATCCATTGATGAGCTCCATATTTACTTGGATTCGATATTAATATTAAAAAAAGCAAAAAATGGAGAATCGAGAGAAAATAAATTGGAAAGCTACACAGTACTACTATGATCTTGGACAACGCCACAACTTAAGCACCGTCCATGATGTAATAAGTGGGAAAGATGAATTCACTTTTAAATTATTGAATCGGCTTTCATGGAATTGGGGGACCAGGCGAGTGAGGCGTACATGGCTAGGCTAGCTTCAAGAACTCAAGGATAAGGTCGCCAATCATAATCATAGTTCAATTCTTTTTGGCAATAATTAATATTTCACCCATTTTGCTTACTTGTTTTTGCTCTATAAGTAGTCATATTTCTCATGTCACAAGATATGGAGTTTTTTTCCCCTCAAAATAAATTACATGTTCGATCTACTTGAGTTGAGTATTTATTTATGGGTTTTGTATAAGACACCCTATGAAGGTGTTTTTTTTAGCAAGTTATCCTATAGACATTTGCTAAAAGACACCAAATAATTTTTATGAAGGTGTCTTTTAACAAGTTATAACTAAAAGGTTGATAATTACACCTTGAGGTGTGAATTGCTAAAAGACGCTTTCATGGGTGTCTTCTAGCAAAACCCTTTATTTATATGAACTTAAATGATCTAACTGTATCAAGATTTTCTTTTATCTAGTGCTATGTCACGTCAAACTAAATAACGTGACATCTTATATTTTTTTTTCTTGCTTTGACTGCATTTCTAACATTTTTGAATCATGTCATTTTATACGGCGAGATCCATTTTTGTTTTGTTTTTTATAACAATAAATATATTAAAATTTACCATTATAAATACATTTTCTTCTTTCATCACAAATCATAATCGTTCTTACTCGCCTATACATTTCTCCCATATCGTCTTCTTCATCGTGTCTCCTCCTTCTTCTCCTTCGCTAAAATTCATTGTTCAATTCGATCAATAGACAAGTCTGTTTGAAATGTTATTAAGTCCATTAATGATCAAATGTCTTAAAAAACGAGAGTGTATAATCATTTACAACAAAAGGTTCAAAGTATTCCACAACAAAAGTTATTAACCCTTATATAAAGGTTCCAAACTTTGAAAACACTCTCATCATTAATGGTAATGACAGATTTGAACCTTCAACCTCCTTACCACTCAAATTCATAACTCTCCACATAAACCATCATGTCATCTTTATAGTCTCCTTTTGTCCTTTATCTCATTTTTCCATTTAGACTATCTCTATCTTTTAAAATTAAGTGTTTAATTCAAAAATATGGTGGTGGTGGTGGCAAGTCCACATAGGCTAATAATTAATAGCGCGCCGAGCCTTGAAAAGTAAGCAAAGAAAACCGGCTCGGCTTGGCTAACTGTCGGTAAAAAGGCAGTACAATCATATAGGTCGCTTTCCCTTGAGATACTACATGCTCTTCACTTCAAAATTGAAAAATGCGTTTTACCATAAATTTTTATTTTTAAACATTAATCCTAATAATCCTTCAATAACTTTCTGAGTACTATACTTTTCCGATTTCGAAGAGGATCACGATTCACACGCTTATTCTCATTCAATGCGTCAATCATAGCATGAAATTAAAAGGGAAAATAAATCCCCAACTACCTTATACACTTGATTCCGTTTTTTATTCATTCACATCTTTTCTCCTCAAAAATAGCTCATATCAATTTAAACACACAGCGAGTTCAACTTGAGTTGACTCGTTCTTCTCGAATCTAGCGACTTCACCAAAACGCCATCGTTTTAACCGTTGATCTCGATTTTAGTTACTGTAATCATGAACAAAACACCGATTCTCGAAATTGAACCAAGGGAACTCAAATTCATATGTCAGTGAAAATTTTCAATTTCAAATGCTTGTATATGTGTGTTCAACGCATGATCCGTTGATTAATATTCCGTGATTTTTGTTTATTGTAGTTGAATTGAAGAAACAAAGTTCGTGTACGGTTCAGGTGACTAATAACACCTATCACCATGTTGCTTTCAAGGTATCATCGCATTTCTTTCAATTTTTGGCATAGAGTAATTGTGTTGAGAATTGAGATTAATCGTTTTTGTATGTTTTCAGGTTAAAACGACTTCGCCTAAGAAATATTCAGTTCGACCAAATGTTGGAGTTCTCGCGCCAAAAGCTACTAGCGAATTCATAGGTATATATTCTTCGTCTTTTGTTTGTTTGTTTGCTATGAAATTGGACACGTTTTGAACACGTTAACACCGATAATAATATGAGAAAATAACATTACTCAATGTAATCATATGATTCGATCCGACACGATATACATCCGACACCTGAATACGCCTAATCCGATGAGTATTTGTGCTTCATAGTTTGTTTGTTATTTTTAGTTTTAAAAAGTTGTTATAGATATCTTAGATAGTCTATAATTGAAATTTTCAATTAGACTTAGGCCTGTTTCAGTCAATTTATTTGAGTTTATCTACTGACATAAGTTTTTTGAGACTATTTGAGAGAACTTATGAAAATAGCTTATGATATTGTTTATAAGTTGTTTTCAGCTTTTTTCCATAAAGTAATCCAAGATAACTTACGAGAAATAACTTATAACTTATACGAAATAATTTAAGTTCATTTTATCTTTTGCTATAGAAAAAGCTTATACATAAGCACTAATCATGATAAGCGCTTGTGCTATAAGCTAAAATAAGTTGTTTATTCAAACAAGGTCTTACTGTTCTTGTTGGTATCAGTTAGAGGTTTTTATGATTCCTTGATGCAATTGAATTTGAATCTTATCCTTAATTAAAACTCTATTGAGAGTGAGGTTTAGTCATTGAGGTGGTTAGTTTTTGGATATTCGTCGATTGGACTTGAATTTGTCATGTTAAGGTTTTTTTGTGATTACTTAGCATTGTTTTTTCAATTCTAAGTGTTATATACTTCAAGCTTAATGCATCCTTGCAGCCATATGTTTTTTTAAATATTAACTATTAAGCAATTTTTAGGAGTATCAGTTTTTGATAGACTAAATTTGAAGATGAATTCACTATCTACCCCTAATTTTATTTCTGTTTTTCTTCTTAAAACTTTTGCATCGACCAGTTACAATGCAAGCACAACGGGTAGCCCCTGAAGATTTGGTGTGCAAGGACAAGTTCTTAGTCCAAAGCACATTGGTTGATGCAGAGATAACCACTGAAGATGTTACTTCCAGCTTGGTATGGATATACTTCTTAGGTTATATATTTTGTATCTGGTAGCCTGCATCGCTATTTTATTTATCTTTATTTTAACTATTCTGACTCTTTTATTTTATAATCGAAGTTTGTCAAGGATGGACTGCGATATATTGAAGAAAATAAGCTGAAGGTGGCTCTGATCAGCCCGCCTGATTCACCAGAACTAGTTCCTGTTAATGGAGACTCCAAGAATGGGTTTCATCATGAAAAAGTTCAGATGCATAGCAAAGACGAAATTGAAATCCAGTCCCCTGAACCCATGGTTAGACGAAACTTCATTGATATTTGGATCTCAGTTATTTTCTTTCCACCACCTCTCTTTCTTTCATAGACATTTCAAATCCTTTAGAAAGATAATTGAAAGTCTTAGTCACACACTCTGAGGGTTTGACGATTTTTTTTTTTAGATTGTTACTTTCGTAATTTGAAAATTACCTTGCTATGGAGTTGCAGATCTTCTGCTTGCGTATTTTCTTTACTCCCCTGGGATGAAAATTGAAATTCTTTGAACATGTTACAAATTCCCTTGTTTTTCTGATGTTGTCATCATCACTGATGTTGCCTTTGTGTATATGCTGTACTATCAATTGCCCAACTTCTACTTATCAATTATGCCATTCAAATGTCTTATAATGTTCTTGAAATTTGTCAGGTTCTTAAAAAACCAGAGCATAATAAGGCTCATGATGTAGAGATTGAAGAGGATATGGAGTTGAAGGTAGAATATGATATGGGGTTGGATGCTATAAAGGATGTAGGAGAGCCAGGAGAAGAAGCAGGGTTGGAAGTGTCAAGAGTTGAGGAGCTGAACTCAGTAAAGGGTGTAGAGGAACTGAAGCCACAGAAAAAAATAGAGGTACAAGTCTCTAAAGATCTGGATTCAGTCACAGTGAAGAATGCAGAGGAACTGAAACCAGGAAAAGAGTCAGAGATAAAGGTGTCAAAAGATCTGGGTTCAATCACAGTAAAGAAAGCAGAGGAACTGAAACCAGGAAAAGAAGCAGACTTGAAGGTATTAAAAGATCATTTGTCCACAGTGAACAATGGAAAGGCACTAACGCCAGAAAAAGAAATAGAGTCAAAAGTGTCAACAGATATGGTGATTAAGACAGTAAAGAATGTTGAGGAACTGAAGCCAGAAAAAGAAGCAGAGTCAAGAGTTTCAAAGGGTATTGAGGAGCTGAAACTGCTGGAAGCCATTGAACAGATGAAGTTAAAACTAGATGGACTTGAGTCAAAGCTAAATGAGGTCAGACATTCTACCATTCTATTGTGAATTTTTTTTATCTGCTTGCTGTTGCATGTGACATGCTTCCTAGCAAGTTGCAAGTTACTGTAAACTTTTTCTGCCACCACATCAAGATTTTGGTTATTAATGTTTTGTCTTAGCACTCCTTTTGGTCATATGTTTTCAATTTTGAGATTTGAGATGTTAGTTGGACCCTTCACCGCTTGCTGTAAATAACTATTAGGTTAAATAAATAAAAAACTTGTTTAAATTAGTAGGTTAATAACTGTACATTGATACTTTGTTAGTGTAAATTGGATTTAAATTTAACTAAACATCTAATTATATTTCACCATCTTGCTATGGTGTATTCTAAACATACTTTAAACAATATTTTGATTAGATGTTAGATCTAATTATACTTTCCGATGCGTGGTTATTAAACTTTTAAATTATATGGCTTCACATACTTTTGTGTGATTATATTTGTTCCTTATACACACCACTTTCCCCTTGTTTTCATTTGATTAAATTGTATACATATTGTTTAAGATCTGATGCATTGTGTTTCATAAAATATATAAGTTTGAATTAGAGATGGCCACAGAGGAGCCAGCAAAGAATCTTTTTGGATGTATAGGGGTGTGATGTTGTTTTGTAGCATGTGATTATCTGAAAGCTCCTAACATCCATATAGGCTCAATCCTATATCAAAATGTTTATTGATCCTTTGTATATAATATTGGTGATGAAGCAATTGAGCAAATGGTTTCCTAACCTTATTAAAATGGGGTGGATGTTTGTATAATGATACTCAACTTTCATGCTAATCTCTACTGATTTAATTAAAGTGATGATCAAGTTTTTGCTTCCTTTGCAGTCTGGAGTAACAATATCCAAGTTAACAGAGGAGAGGAGGTTAAGCAATCAAGAGGCGAAGATCTTGCAAGAAAAACTAGTAAGCTTGAGAAACACTGCTAGTTTGCTAGTAAATAGTGTTTTTGTTGGATTTACTTGTGGGTTCTTGCCATATTACCAGTTTGGAGGAATTTTTCTGTAAGCACTTGTAGGAAAAAGAAAATTTGAAATAATCTCACGATTATTATGATTAATAGTTTTCTGCATATGTTGAAATGAACTTCTTCACCTTGCTTTTTCATGTAAATTTTAGTGTCCTCTTTAGGGATGTCCCCTTATTAAGCCTGTAAAATTTAGTTTTCATTTTAGAAACTCAAGGCTGGCTTGTTTTGTATTTGCAGGCAGATCTCATCAATACAGGTCCAAGAAAAGTTCAAGTTGGGTTCCCACTTCTATATGTCTGCATGGTGGCACTTATCTGTGTCTTCTTGGGATATCGTTTACACTCTTGATGTCTGGGGGATCAATCGTCCAGGAAGATACTAACATTTTGAATTGCCTCAAGTTTGTTATATTAGGAGTTTAGGCATAATTTTACTTCATATCTATAAATATAATCAGTGATTTTTCTATACTTGAGGTCAGTAATGCTCCATCTGATCTGTCTGGTCCATAATCACGTTGCGTTTGTATATGCAGAATTTCGCACTTGTAAAGGTACAGATAGTACAAGATATATAGTGGTCGGGTAGATGACTGATGAGATTGGTGGAAAACTGGAAAATGTTATGTAAGCTACTCGAGATTGTTCTCCTTTTCCCTGTGAACTTAAAATTGATTAGTGATTTTGTTGAGTTGTGGCACTAGTGAATACAAGTTGTGATTCAGCATTCAATTTAATTGTTGATAAGTTACTCAAAATACAACAGAAACTGCCTTTAAAAAATAGTTGCACTTGCACCTGGCGAACTATGAATGAACTTGAGGGTCCTCTTTGGAACTATGGCATTTGAACCAGAATTATGAATATCACGGATATTTTTTTACTATGACTTTTGCCTTTTGGACATTACTTTGAAATTTTGATTGTGTTTTTTTAAGAAAATTTTAAAGTCAATAATATGTTGTTTGCATCTCCATTTTTATATCATCGTACAACTGGGCATATAAGATATTGAAGCTTCAATTTTCTTCAAAAAAAAAGATATTGAAGCTTCAAATGTCAAGCTTTAAATACATGCTTCACAAATGTCAGTAATGCAAGTATGGATATCAATTCATGGATATTCAGAAAAGGGATACGACTAGAAATCGTACCTTCACGAAGCCATTTATCATACCATAAGGAGACATCACCGTTACTCACATCATAATAAAACCCAGTTGAAGAATAGAAGATGTCTTGGTAATAGATTTCCACACCTTTATACTCAACCTCATCAAAATACGAGAATTAGACAAATACTTACATGTCAATAGTTTCACCCGTAATTTATCAGGACTATGAATGATGTCCCAACTATGAAACGTAATAGAAGACAATGAATGACAACGATGGACTTTTTTTTTGTTGTTTTAATTCAATTAAACTATTTTAAAAGAGAGAGTGATTTAGAGTGAAGCTAGCAAAATTTTCATAAGGTGGCCATATATAAAGCAAAATAAAATAAAATAAAATAGTTCAAAAAAATTTAAATAAAGCAGAATGAAATGTGGAGAAGTTGAGTGTCCGGGGTTCGAACCGATTCTACATAAAATATGAAATATCCCTACCAGCTGAGTCAAACTCACATGAATTCATAAAATACGTTTAAAGCAACAAGAATGGATTTATAAAGGGTTATAATTTACTAATTACTTACTTTAGCTATCCAAAAAAAAGAAGCAAAGTGTTCATAAAGGGTTAATTATTTTTTTCTACTGTAATAAAGGGTTAATAAAACATCGTTTCCTTCTCTTTAAAAAAAAACATTGTTTCCTTTCTTTTTTCCAATTCACTAATAAATTAATGATACTTAAAAAACGGGGTGGGGTACGCCTATATGAAATCTGTTTGGATTAATAGTAATAGATTTTTGTTGTTATCATATTTTCTTTGTTAAATCAAATAATAATATTATTTTTGGGTGCCAACTCTCCAGTTTTTAGGAGACAGGATCAAATAATCCAAAAAACCATTCTATCTAAAATTAAACTTGGGTTAGCCAAATATATATTATTAGGGTAGCTAAATGGAAAAATACATTTACTTATTCAATAATTTTTCTCTCTTTGGGGTAGCCATAGCCATAGCCACCCCTTAGGCATGAAAAACATCCGCTCCTCGTAATGTGGCATAATATTATTGGTCGACTGCGTAACATGTCTTCACTCCGTTGGCGCACCACAATTAAACTCTATTTAAAGAGTTTAATTATACATGATTTAAAAATATCTTTTGCACCCCCTTGAAAAATAAAATAAAAACTTTTGCATTAAAAACTTCTCTATATATCTTTTAGCCCCGGAATCAGTTTGGGTTTTGCTTTGTGTGCTTGTATTGTAGCTCTGGAATTTAGGGCAAAATAGCAAAAGGTAGAAACTTTGTTTTCACTTATAGTATTTGTTTATTTCAATTCTCTCGTATTTTTTCCACTGCTTAGCGAAAAGTAAGTTGTTGTTCTCTTTGTATTTCTAGGTATTATCTAGAACAAATGTGCTTGGTAGAATAAATTGGAGGTTTTAACGGTTTATTTGAAAAGGATTTCGCTGAATTGTGTTTGAAGTTTGATTACTTGCTATGCAAGTTCTAAAGATGCAAATTCATTGTATTTAAATACTTGACATGTTATTTGTTTAAATTTCTCAATGAAATTCATGATTTATTCTTGAAAACTTCTAGTAACGCCCTATTTAAGTATTATAATCTATTATGTTAGTATTACGCAATCTATTATGTAAGTATTATGTAATCTATTGTCCAAGTATTTCTATTTTTTAACATGATTACCTATGTTTATGTGTCATTGTCGTGTTTGGTGTCCGTGTTTCATAGAATAGTGATGAGTTGGCTTAGTTTTACCTTTGTTTGGTATGGGTCAATTAGGTGGAACACATAGTGCTGCTAATGGAGTGCAACAAGGACGAGGCTGTGCGGGCTAGGCAACTGGCGGAAAGTAGACTGCAAAAGGGTGAATTTGTAGAGGCACTGAAGTTTGCTAACAAGGCCAAAACAATGTATGCTGATGTCGAAAACATTGCTCAGATCCTTGCTGTTTGTGTGGTTCACAATGCTGCACTCAACAAGCTGTCTAAGTCTGATATGGACTGGTATGGAATTCTTGGGACTGAAAGATTTTCCGAGGAAGCAATCATAAAGAAACAGTACAGAAAACTCGCATTGCTTCTTCATCCTGATAAAAATAAATTTTCTGGTGCAGAAGCTGCTTTCAAGTTGATTGGGGAGGCCAAATAGCGTTTTGACTGACCAAGCAAAGCGATCTTTATACGACATGATAGTTAAATCCCATGTGAGAGATGCAGTACCCAAGACCTCGTCTTATCACTCAAATGTGAATGTGTTTGCAGAAAATCAAGTTCCAACTGCCACAAAATACCCGAAAGAATGTTCTTCAAACGTCCCTTGGAATCCACATCTGAATGCTGAACAACTGATATTCTGGACATTGTGCCAACATTGTAAAGGCAGGTTCCAGTACCAGTTAAATATTATGAATATGGTCATATCCTGTCATAACTGTAAGAAAAACTTTAAAGCTCAAGCTATTAGCATTAGTGATCAACAGGCTGCCCCGTCATCTGTACCGTTTGGTCCCCCGAAAGAGGCTCCAATGCAGGCTCCACCAAAACCAGCCTCGAAAAGTAATCGTGGAAAGAGTAAGAAGGGCTATTTTACCGTGTCCAAATCCAAACCAACGAAGCCACGAGCCTCAAAAAATGTTGGAAGTAAGAGACTGAGACAACCAAAACCAGATGCAAAAGAGAGATTGAACAATGGAAGATAATGGCATGTTAGGCTAATGAGGGGTAAGAAAACCAGTACTATAAAGTGGAGGAAAACAGAATTCCTCAAGTTGTTTTTTTTATTAAATACATTCCTTAATGATGCTACTTTCTCTGATACCTGTCTTTTTCTTTCTGCACAACCTGTGTAACATAGAACATATCCTAGTCTTGTGTTTTTTTTTACTAACTTTTAATCTTGTACTGTGGCTTGACGTTCCTTAATTGTTTTTAAGTACTATGATCTATCGATCTGCAGTAGTGTGGTGGATTGCCTCCGTACCTTTCCCCCAAGTTCATTTTTCAAATAAATTATCAATTTAGTCCCTAAACTATTACCATTTCTCCTATTCAGTCTCTAAACTATATAAATATAATAATTAGTGCCTAACTTTGTCCCTAATAGTTTTAATATCTTAATAATGACTAAATTGACATATTTATATTATTTAGGGACTAATTATATTTACATAATTTAGACTTCAAATTGAAGTGTAGGTGATAGTTTACAAATTATATCTTTAGTTTATTCTTCGTTTTCCCTCGCAATGCGATTGGTACTATCTATATTACGTTCGTATAGAGAGAGACCAATATAAAAATATTGGATAACATAAAACAGATAGCCCCCCAAAGTGGCATATGCATTGCGACGTCAGTGAATGTGACATGAGAATAGTAGATGATAATTAGTAATATGAGATTTATTTTCATATCTTTTAGGAGATCTCTATCCCTTTTAGAAATTATTAGTCTTTTGAAAAGATAGTACAAGATAGTGTTCAAATATTAGTGACTTGGGACAATTGGATGGTATAGACATTGGCTTGGCATTGATGAGGAGTGTATGGTGTTATTCTGTTTATATTGTAAAATGGTCGGTGCTTGTAAGTAAAAAATGGAATTTGTTGTTGTATATTTTCAACTATCAAGTAGTTAGAGGTAGAGTTAGTTAATAACTAACTTGTTTGTGAAGAGTTGGTTAGCTTACTTGTTATTCAAGTAAGAGATCATGTCTGTAAATACTTTTATCTTTTGTTCCGTATGAACCACTCAATTCATAATCAACAAAGTACAAGTTATACAATCTTTCTTAAGAGTGCAATTGCACTAACAGAATTAACTGCTGTCTGAAACCAATTTTATAAGAGACTGCATCATTTTTTTTTCCGGTAGTTTGGGCTGGTTTGAAAATGTTTCAATGTATGCTTTTGCGGATGCTTGTGGGGCAGATGTGAAACATCACGGATGAATAGCATCGAGGCTTGTACTTTTTGGTCTGATATTGTGCATCTTATTGCTTATATATGTTAATTATCGTGTATTGCAGTCTGTGTACTTGTAGGAATATGTTATTTGTATTGTTTTCTTGAGCCACTTGAAGCATACGTTATACTCTCTTGTGGTTATTCTTGTTATTGGTGTGAATTATCTACCGACGATGTTATCTTCTTCTCTCCCTATGGTGGTCATCGTTAGACGTGTCCGTTAAATGTTTTGCTATTAGTGTTGTGAAAAATGCAAAGTAATACACCAATTAACACATATTTTTTGTGCAACTTAATCCCTGCCTAAAAGGAAATTCTTGTTTACCCATCAATAAAATGTGGATAACATCATCCATGCTGAATTGGCCCAATCAAAACCATGTATTTACATTCCCTCAAAAAAAAAAAAAACCATGTATTTACATAACATTAAAAATAATAGAAAACAAATGAATAACTTTGATTGGTGCCACCTCAACATGGGTTGTGTTACCCACCTTTTATTGATGGGTGAGGAAGTTGTCACCCTACCTGAATGAATCATTGTAAAAAATTTATTCTTTTATTGTTGACATTGTTGCAAAAGGATAATTAGGTCTTTCAAAATGATTTCAAAAGGTAAATTCAATTCCTAACAATTAGGTCATTGAACCATCCTTTAAAGTTTCTCGCCGCTTTTGAACCAAAGAGTCACTTAAGAATTACAACGAGTTTTTCATTCTAATATCTATAAATTTGTTGTTGTAATTGCCACATCAACAGAAGACATCTGTTATTGTTCTAGTTACACCAATACATTAGATTTAGAGGATAAGTTGCTCTTCCAAACGATGAACATAAATGTATTCGATTGATAAGAAGTTACCTAATATATCACAAAAGAGTGAGTTTAACTCTTACGTCTTGCAAAAGAACCTCATTGATGGTTATTATATATGTATCTCTGTTAGTGTTCTATGAGTCTTAAAAAAAATTAACTATGGTGAACTCTCAAAATCCAAATCACCTGAGTTTTCTAAAATCCTAAAAAAAGAATGACATATTCCTCTGAAAATATGTAAACATGTTCATTTAACCAATTACATTATTACTTTATGTAGTTTTGCGTTGTTACATGCTAAAGGTTTTTT
>Ga0228711_1006155_pt1 | contig 17983 bp, 11 predicted proteins | sample MedpolnodulmetaG_2_FD_177996 | JGI IMG/M metagenome (GOLD analysis project Ga0228711, IMG submission 177996) | Root nodule microbial communities from Medicago polymorpha collected in Santa Monica, California, United States - brown nodules | ecosystem: Host-associated > Plants > Roots > Nodule...
GTAAAGAACTCAAAGAACCTGAATTATATCACAAGAAAGCAAACTGGTTTATCTAATGCTAACAAGTAACCTGAATACTACTAACCTTTATGCCACGAGGTATTGTTATGGTTTTTAGTAAAAAGGGAGTTGTAGCATGTAAAGGAACACAATTTCAGTTTAAAACTCAAAGAACAGCTTGAATGGAAATGGACCCATTCATATCAGATTTTCATATAATATGATTATGTGAAAAGAATTATGAAGTGTGAATTTCGTTATTATTTTGTTCCACGTGCACATTTAAAAAGTTTAATATGGTCGGACCGGACTTTGATCCTCTAGAGTTGCAGTCTGGCGTTGTGCTTGTAGGGATCATTAAATTTAAAGAAGAAACTACTCCAGAGGATCCAAACACTAGTCCGACCTACTTTTTTTTTTGAGGAAAGTCCGACCTACTTAATGTATGTGACACATACACATAACTTTCATGTGACCTTGTCCTGTACTAAAGGTAAAGCTGAGTGCCAGAATTTTCATGTGACCTTGTGATGTACTAGAGTTAGAATTGAGTCCATTTCTTTAACATGGAGATCCCGATTTAGGCTTTGTATGAGAGTTAGGAGCAAAAGGGAAGGGAGGGCTTTGGGGAAAGGGAAATGGAAAGGATGATATCCCCCACTTTACCTCGGGGTTTACTTTCTTCATAAATATTGCAGTATTAAAATTATATCAAGCCTTTATACCATCAAGTTTTTATACTACTAGAGTACTAGTCCTTATCCTGTCCTATGCTATCCCATACCAAAGAGGATTTTAGTGTTAACAATAAAACAGGTGCCATTTTCCAAATAACATAGAATTGGTATTATGATTTGTCGCATTTGTTTGGCAGTCAAGTTTCAACAACTGAAGCCAAGATAGACGATAAAATGTAGAGGACTGAAACATAATTTGTATAGCACATACTAACAACTAGAACAAAGTCCAAAACATCTATGACATATATGAGAGAAAATAGACCATACCACTCAGGTAAGCAGAAGAAAGTACGAAAGAATGTTCTAGTGCCCTCAATGTCCAGCTGCACAATTAGTGCTAATCCAAAAAGAAAGAATGATCTCTGTCGTTTCCTTTCTTGTGGCCAAAGTGTATTCCAAGCTGAAAGAAAAAGAAAATTTAAATGCACATACAAATCGAAAACCTTACATCAATGAGAAGTCTGAAAATGTCAGCTCTCAAATTTGGAATGAACACAGTCTACATCTCAAAATTATGCATAACTTTCTGCCAGATAGTAAAACTGTTTGAGGAAAGAAAAAAGTGAGCATAGTTTTTGTAATTTTGGAGGAACTGGTAACGTTTAGGGTCTAAGGTTCTAAGCTTACGGGTTTACTTGATTACCTCGCATTGATGGATTCTCCTTACTTCTTCCATAAGTAATAATGTCCCTTGCATTACCGTCATTCAAAATTGTAGCAATTACTGAAGCATATTGCGGAGCTTCCGACAACGATCTCACAACAGAGTAGCCTATTGGACGAAAACGATATTAAAAGAGCTATAAGTTAATTAAGTATATGCATATTATGAAAATGTGACAATGTCATGCCTGTGGCTGGATGCACCATGCTGGCAGCTGCACCAAATGCAAGGTTCTTCTGCTCTGTGTTTGGTAAGGATCCACCAACTGGGATATAAGACCATTCCTACACAAATTTGTAGATAAAAACACTCAGAATTCAACATGAGATGCTAAATATGTAGAAATGTACTAAAAGAACTTGTACATCTCATATTATAATTTCCCAACTATTATGTAACAGCTCAAAGGACAATTGGAAATCGAGGGTAAAAGACTGCTATCAAGGGAAGCACTGTTTTTCAGCCCGTCAATGTTCTCCAGTATAATACATGCTTTCAGCGGAAAAAGAACTGAATAAATAAAATTGATGACCAATGACCGCGGCAAATATCAGAAAATGTATTTTTCTCAGAGTAAGATATGTATTAGTACGATAGGACAGATTGGTCATTTAACAATACATATGCGGCACTAAGTATTCATCCTATATGGAAAATGGATGCATCCTTTTTTTTACAAGATGAGCCCGTGCTAAATTTATGTGGAACCCATATAATTTAGAAAGAACCATTTCCAAAGTCCGGGAACCATTCAATTTTCAGCCAATAGGAGGGAGTATGTTGCGAAAAGCCTGTTGGAAAGAGCTAGCATTGCCAATGCCCTTACCTCTTCATAAGTTTTTGTAACTTTGATCCCCATCGTATTTAATCTTGATAAGAGCTTTTTCTTTAATAAATCAAAAGGCATGGCATCTTTAGATGCCAAACATGTTTCCTGCAATTGGAATTTCACTATGAATACAAACAGAACTGCAATACTTAATGAAAAACACTACACTGCAAAAACATTGAGCAAACCTCAAAGAACACTTTTGAACGAGACATGGGCATTGCATAAAGAAATGTTGGATATTTAGCTTCTAGACTTTGAACATTGTTCTTCATATAGTCTCTGTAATCCATGAAAACCATCACATTTGGATCATAAGGACTGTTTTCAACCTAAAATTATAACAAAAAAAAGGTCATTGCTCATTATTACTATATCCATCACATTTTATACATATAATATTTTTCAATTAAAAAGAGTATACATGTTATGTTGTTAAAGAAAAGGAAGGAAGCATGGATAGACCAATATAGTGAAAATATAAGGCCCCGTCCACTTTTTGAAAACATTTTCTATGCAGAAAATATTTTCACAAAGTAAACGGTACCTAAGCTTGTCAGCACACTGTTTCCACTGTAAAGTACAACAATCCAATCATATTTTGCAGGACAGGAGTAATACTACATGATATCATACCAACAGTCTAATAAAAACACTAGAACCAAAGAGCCAGCCCCCTACCTCAACTTCCACACCATAAGCTGTTTGTACACACACCTTTGGACCCCCAACCTCATACTGCAATAGTTTCCCTGAAGCTGCTCCTGATGCAACAGTAGCAAGCCTATAATAACAGGTCAGAAGTTTCAATATATAATAATGGAAACCTGGTGCTACAAAACTACCGCCATAGCAAGGTTTAAGTAAGTTTCAATATATTATCGATGAGATAATAAAAATTATAAAAGCATGCAAATCGTACCTGCAGGGCACTACAGTATCATATTCACAGACAACATGATTATGACCATTGCTAGCCTCAACAATCCTTTCTACTTTTGAGCCAAGATACGAGACACCTGACTCGACACACCTAGGGAAAATTAATATGAATTACAAATCTACAAAAGGAAATAAAGTATTTATAACCAAGAAGTTAATTCAGAAATAATAGTGATACTATAGATATCATCAGCAGTTATACCTTCTTAACAATTCCTCGTGAAGCAAATGCCGACTGACACGGCCATAAGAACGTCCAATTGAAATGGGATTTTTATTATCAATATATACGACGGTATCCTTCCAAACATGTTCAATGCAACCTTCAAGTCCAAGACCTGAAATTTTAATGAAATGCACTTGGTAAGGCTTAATATCAACTAAGAAAGCAAAGTACATGCTCTTGTCCAGCAAGAAAATATATACTGTTTCTCAGGACATAAATATCCAAGCTGGTGAATGAAAAATATCAAAATATCAGAGATCATCAGAATAAAGAAGCAAACAGAAATTCCTTTAAATGAAATCTGTTAGGCAGTACCAACACAAGTAGAGTGAAAATGAAAAGTTCTAAGATCATAGTTTCTACGGTTCATAAAAAGATGGGCAAACTGAAATCACAAGGGAAAAACTATCAAAATCTCACAAATATGCTTGCAAAGATTCTGTAACATGTTTTATAATGTTGTATCCAAGATATGGATCTAAACGAATAGTATATTGATATAAAGATAATGTAATCAGAAAGATGCAGCAAGAAGGAAGGATACCTTTAAATTCATCCTCCCACACACCGTAGTTGTTTGTGAAAGGGAGATCCGGACCAATAAGTCCAACTTTTAATCCTAACTTGCCAGATTCAGCAGCTAGAGCAAGACCAGCAGGACCACAACCAATAACAACTAGATCTAGTATACCATCTCCAACAGAGATAGGTGGCAACTGCAAGAGCGATTAACGATAAATTCTCAAGAGAATAAACACACACACACAACATAGAAAAATTCAATAATCAATATTTGTTCTCTTTGAATCATGAAAACCAATGCTGTACGTGAAAGTTAACAATGCTTTCAAACTATAAGTAATATTACCAAAACGACAATTTGTGCTTGAAAATAAAGACATGTATGCCATAACACGGGTTACACGGCACAGTTCACATCATTCTTATTCATAGAAAGAGTCATGGCCGGAACAAGGTATACGTGATTTGTGGCGGTCACCCTCCCAAGTATCATGTAATACTTGAGCTATATCTATAAAAAAACACATTTCACCCCTTAAAAACGCATTAGTCCCACTTTCTTTATAGAACCTGCACACAATTGCTAATTTTGTTTAGGAGTAATGTATTTTACTTGCGCTAACCTTTGTAACACGCCATTCCATCCTTAATATATTTTTTAAAACAAGCCAAAATGCAATATATATTAATTCAACTGGCTGCAACTTTTAGAAAAATGTAAAAAAGATGATTATAATAATAATAATAATAATAAAATATAACTATTGTTCAAAAATAATAAAATATAACTCGAAGAAAAAACAAATCCTCAAATTTAAATCACAACTCCTGTGTCCTTCAAGGATCAATTGCTAAATGGGATGGTGTGATATCTCATAAAAAGGTGCTCTCTTGCGGATGGCATATTAAGGGAGTGGAAGAGTTCAGGTTTTCAATTTTTCGCTTAGTTAAGTAATCCGTTGAATTCTTAAATCTCCCAATATTTGATTGTACAGGGTTGGAGTACCCCTTGTACTCTCATTAATAATAATTTTTGCTTATAAAGAAACATTAACTCATCTTATAGAATTCATATTATTGTAAATAAAAGCATCATGTATGTCACCGCATATCATGAGATTGTGGCGTCATTTTCATACGCCATAACCATCCTTGTCACAATAGAAATTACTCTACAGTTTTTGCCCCGGCCCCTGGATAATTTTTTCTAGTTCCGTCCCTAGAAGGAGCTACAGTTTCATCCATATAATTCAAATATCTACACTTTAGATGGCCTAAAGAAATGAGACACCATTTTAAATCGACAAAGCATAATGCAATTACTTATACAAATAAATTTCAAAGACTTTTAAATCTCCAAGTCGTAAATAAGATAATTCAATCAACAGATAAAAGCTAATAACCTAAAAGTAAAAAACAAAACCAAAGTAATTCCATAACATTATTCTTTACATTTTCAATCAAAAAATAAAGGAAAAAATAAAAAGAAAACATACGCACACAAAACAGAGCTGTTTGGTAACCGTCACTCTCATGAGATTATATCAATTTTCACTAGCTTATAGCTTCTTTTTTATATTCTACTTCAAATAACATTTTGAGCTTAATTGGAAGAATAAAATAGCAATTACAAATCGTTTTAAATCATTTCATACTTATCAATCACTAACTTGCTAGCTTATTTAAGCTTAATTGAAAAAAAGAATAAATAGTAATTAAAATTGAGTTTAATGGTCTTGCACTTAAGGGTGTAAAATAGTTTTACACTATCATCCAATAAGAAACCATCAATCTACCATGTCAAACAACTAATTTCAAAATATCTTTGTAATTTCAAACCATTTTACATTGACGACGCATCTTATATTTTCTCATTACAAATAGATTTATGTAACTTTATAATCATCAATTATTTCAAGAGATTAATCATTTATGTCATATTCATCCATTGACGTGACAACAGCCTGAAAACACTAGTTTGTGTACACTGATGAAGTATACTAATTAAATTCTTATTTCAACTTTATAACCTACAATGTCACACAACTAATTTCAAAATATCTTTGTGATTTGGCAGAATACAAGATGATCATCAATTTCAAACTAATTTCAAAATATCTTTATAATTCCAAACTATTTTACATTGATAGCGCATCTTCTATTTTTCTCATTACAAATAAATTTATGTAACTTTATAATTATCAGTTATTTCAAGAGATTAATTATTTATATCATATTCATTCATTGATGTAACAATACATTGTCGGAGCAACACACTCTTCAGATAAAGAAAACTAGACAGTCTTAATTATTTATATCATATTCATTATGTGTACACTGATGGAGTATACTAATTAAATTCTTATTTCAACTACGATCAAATATTTCAAAGTCTATCTACCAATCAATGTGAAACACGGATATGGACACCAGACACGACATGGACACTGACATACCGACACAGCTAATAATTTGAGAAAATCACAATTCAACGGCTACATCAGAAAAGTCTCCTTGCTTCATAGTGCGCAACTCAACATAGTCAACAACAACTACTACAATAAGAATCAGAATAAAAGAAGCAAACCTTATCCGCAAGCTTAGATTGCATATCCATAGACTTTTTCTGCTGCATTTGAACAAAAACAAGTTCAGAACCACCAGCTTTAACAAAATCCTCCTCATCAGCATAATCCTCTTTAGCAACAACACAACTCTCACTTCCTGCACCACCTGCTTTCGCGTACAGTTTCATCGAACGCAAACGAATCGCGTTCGAGGAAGCTTCTCTTCTTCTCCAACAAATCTTCTTTCTCCTTAACCGCAATGAAGGACTTATGCAAAACGCCATTGCCGTTAAGTTTCTCGCTCCAACGCACTCCATTGTAACGAAGATCAGTGTTAAAACGACGTCGTCGTTTAAGTGCTTAGAAACATGGCGGTGTTGAAAATGAGTGTTGAAACGACGACGTAGATGGTTGGCGCTTTTTTGAGAGGGATTGTATGGTTTGTGTTGCAACGTGTTTCAGTTTTGATGATATAAATAGCCATCATCCGAATTCCACGTGGAGGTTGCTGATTCGCTGGACCTTTCCACGTGGTGGTTGTTGATTCGATGGAGTTTTGTGCAGCTACCCTTATCATAAACGATTCGTTGTAAACTTGTAACAGACAGCTTACACGTGTAATTATTAGCAGACCTTAAGGTAATAATAAGGCCTAACTTGAAATAAAAGAGGGGGGCCAAACCAAATTCTCGTGGAAAGTAAGCATACCTAATGTTATTGAGAAATGATATTTGTACACTATGACAACTTTTTGGTAATTTTCTCTCTCTCATACTCACACTATACTCTTATTCTCTCTCCATTGTTTTTGACCAATGAAAAGAGAGAGAAAAGAATTTGTCACAGAAGTTGTCTCAAATGGATGTTCAAACATCACTACTCAATGTTATGAGAGAAAGTCCCATAAGTCCTAGCTGAACAGACAAAAATGCCGAAATTGTTAAATCGGACGTCATGACCGAGGTTCGATTCCCGTACCTCCACTTTATGTGTGAGTTTATGATGGCTTTATCATCTCGTCTACCTACCAAAAAAAATTGTTATGAAAGAAAAGCCAAACTTTTTTTTTCTTTAACACACTAGAAAAGATATTTGTTGATCTAATGTTCGGAAAATTTAAATATCATGAATCGAACTCAGGTTATTGTGAAAAATTTTATTTTTGATAAATCTCCTTCATCACTTAAATATAATTGTTTGTTTATACCTAAGTTGTTTTTAATTACACCACAAAGAACTGGAATTCCGGTTTGTGGTAACTTATTCCCCAAGATACAAGAGTTTAAAGAAACTATTTGAACAACTATTTTTTGATAATTTTTATGACAACTTTATCTTTCATACTCACATTATGTTTTTACTTTCTTACTCTATTATTTTGGTTTTTGTGTCAATACCTCATTTTTATTGACTCAAAAGTTGTCTTATAAATACATGTTCAAATAACACAACTCTTAAAGAAAAGGCTACTAAAAAAATAAAGGCTTAATTTTTCCACAAATTGGATTGTAGCTATCAGTGACAGTTCGAACTACAATTTCTTCTCCACACATGCATTCTGTAATTGCTCTCTTTCTCAAATTCGAACCAACATAACCAGTTGATTGACCCATTTGCTTTGACATTTTTTAGATTCGAAAAGTAGAGGATTAGAAGAAGAAGATGGCGAAGGACAATTCAATTTTGGATTTTGGAAGATGATTTTGGAAAAGCCCTAATTTTTATGGAAGAGCCCTAATTTTATTGAAGAATTTTAGAGAGAGAGGGGGAGAGAGAGAGATAGGAGGAGGAGGTCATGAAGAGGAAAGATGGAAGAACCAAAAATTTGAGTTTCTGCAGTGAATCAAGCCCTTATATACGTGTCACGTTGGATCCTTCACGTGTGCACTCACTAACGACAAAGTCACCTATTTGATAGAAATGACCTTTTTGAATAACGGGGCAAAAGTTGAGGATCAAAGTGTTGATTTTTTGAGTTATGAGACCAAAATAAAAACTGAAAATTAATTAGAGGACAATTAGACCAATTAAGCTAAAAATAAAATGAAATGTTTCCTTTTAATAAAGTTTGTTTTATTTTTCAGACAAAGGGAAGATGACCCCAATATATTAAGCCGAAAGAAAGAAATGAGAAGGGACCAAATCAAAACCTTTTAGTAAAGCTAAAGTCAGGAAGACCAAACTTATTTCTAATTACATGAGGATAAACAATTTGTAGCAAATCATTCCACCATATACAAGAGCCTAAAGAAAAGTCTACTACGGATTATAAGTTTTCAATTATTTTTTAGTTAAATAAGTTTTCATCCTTAAAAATACAACGAGTTATAATTTTAAATCCTAAAAAAATAAAAAGGGATGTTTTCTTCCTTTTAATAAAACTTGTTTTATTATTTTATCCTTGATGAAAATAATTTTAACATGTCCTTGATGTTTTTTGAACAAAATATAGACATATAAAGGTTGGACGTAATAAATTTTCATAAGTTGGAAGAAGGTGAGAAAAACATAAGAAGGAGGATTGAATTGTGTTAGCTTTTTCATACTTTTTTATAAGTGTTTCACGAGTTTAGGGTCTGAGTGCAACGGATAAAAAACACACAAAGATCTCTCTCTCTATATATATAGAGAGAGAGAGAGAGGACAAAACAATTATACTGATTCCTCCTACAATATCCAGGAGTAGTCCAGTCCCCTTGTACTTACAAGGGAATTTCATTTTTCACTATCGCCACTAAAGATTACAATTGTTCAAGCACATAAGTAAGAGACTTTCAAATTCTACAATCTAACTTAATCAAATAAAAGATTGTTAGGTTTTTACACTTGGTATACAATCAGAGGTGTAAACAATTGCTAAACAGAGTAGACTCTTAAGACTTAGAATTTCTAGGATATGAACTTAGTAAGAAATTCTCAAGTGTTTATGCGCTTTTGAATTTGACAGAGTAAGGGCACAATTTAAAATTGCAGAGTCTATTCTATTCTTCAAGTCTCCATCTCCTTAAATAGGCAAGGATAATGAGAGATGTTGGAGAGTGTCAGCACATTAAGAGTCGTTGAGAAGCATCAAATCAAAGATGTTGGGATGTTGCCTGACATGGTTAATGTCGTCTGAAAAGACATTTGAAATCCATTGTTGCAAATAGAATTATCTGTTTCATTCCTTTTTTTCTTGAATTTGACTTAACACATGATTCAGAAGAGGACAAACTGTACTATCTAAAAGTGAAACCTTCAGAAGAAGACAATGTCTGACATGTCTTTGAGAGTCTTCTATTCTTTAGAGCCTGATGACCTTCAGAGTTTGATATGCAGAGCCTCTGAGTGCAACTCTTCTTTTGATTCAAGTGTTGACTTCTGGTTGACCTTCCTTCGGATCTTATACCAATCTTTTAACTTCTTTTGTGTTTCTGATGCTCTTATATATGTTCAGACCTTGATAAATTTTAATCTAAGGTCCTACACACTTAAACATATATTAGTATATCCACTTGTTCTTCAATACTTTGTTATCATCAAAACTTTAGAGGCATTGTATAAATCCATTTTTTTTTTAACAAGGGACATGTCTTGAATATAAAATGGTCATAATCGTGATATTATTATGAATATAAATTAGTCATTAGTGACAAAAAATGAAAGGGGAAATTTTGACAAAATGAAAACAATCTGTTTTATCTTTTAGTGTCTAAAATCAAAATTGTTGTATTTTCATGGACGAAAAAGTTATTTAACCCTTTATTTTTTCTCGATGGCAAAAGTATCAGGCTTCGAGTTGGAAATGAGTTGTCTTGTGTCGTTTGGCTTAACCCAATTTGATTTGATAATAATTTATTTTTGAAATTTGACTCAAGTTTGATATGAATATTTTTTTAGTTTTAACTCGATTCGATTCAAGTTCACAAATAATTTATTTAAATTTGTTAGCTCAGATCACATAATTCAAAAAGTAAAAAGAAACAGATCTTTGAATTTTTCAATTAATAACTTAATAGTAGATAAGTTTGATAGCTCAACTGATTTTAGCTAAAAATATGTTAGGATTGATGAAATGTGATGGAATAGAATATAGAGTGAAAATATTAAAGAAAATCTCCAAAAATACTAAACTAGTTAAACACAAAAGGAAAATGTAGAAAAATTTAAGTATAACGTATTAATCAATTTAATAAAAATAATATATTTTAATTCTACTAAGTAGTTAAATAAATGTAGTAAAAACTTATAAGCTTATCCCATTACGAAGTCATTCCAATCAATTGTAGAGTAAGTTTAGTTAGTTCCGGCAAAAAGAAATTAAACAATGGAATGTAATCTATGTTTTATTATTTCCCGCTTCACTTTATTGTGTTTCATTTCATTTTGCTTTACTCCATTCTTTTTAATATAGCCAAACAAAACCTACGGGTTGAAGAAGTTAAATGATGACTAGGGTCAATGAAGGAGAAAAATACTAATATTTTTTTGGTTACTAGAAAAATACTAATATAATAATTAATAGTTATCATTTTCCTATTGGAAAAAAAAACTTAGAACTTTTTAGATCAAATAATTGTCTAATTGCAAAGCATAGATATAAATTAGGTTTATAAAAAATCCTCATTCAAAAATTGATTGACTTCAACCAATCAATATTCAAGGTTAAACATTCAAACAATTTTGGACATAAATTCTTTCACAAAACTTAACGGCAATTGAAGTTCGTCTTCAAAATTATTAATTTACAACTTAGTACTTAAATCAAATAATTTTACAAAGCATTAATTAGCTCATGACTTAATAAAATACAATAGAAAACTTCTCATTACCACGGATTACTAACTAAAAACCTAAAATAACTGCATTTTCGCAAATGCACACACACAAATAAGTAAAAGATGATTGATCAAATCAAGTAAATCATAAAAACCAATGAAATAAACATGTACCAGCGGTCACAAAATCACATTTAACCCAAATTATCACACAATACATATTTGAATATTCATATTTTGCACATAATCACATCTCTATCAACATTTGTTTAACAATTACTCATATTTACATAATTCACCTACTTATTTTAGCAAATATTCACATATTTCATGTTCAACACATATCCGTCTTTGCATACACTCATATTTACACATACTCACAGTTACGCATATAACATATTCACATAATGCAAAATCATCACAATTAACATTTATCATCTATCAACATATATAGGCGTATCGCTTATCACATATACACGTTGAAATATTTATCGCATAATATATAAATATTTAAATTATTAATGTTGATGAAATCTAAAATTAGCCGAGGTCAGCTAAGTTTCCTCAACCGTGATTCTCTTCCTTCAAGAGGTTAACACTTACGAAGAAACTATTCCCTCAAAAATAGGTCAAATCACTACCCTATTCTATTAGAATTTCAAATAAGTGATCACAGGTATACATCATAGTTCAAATTTATGAAAATGTGGAGCTTACATGAAGACCGTAAAAACAATATTGCAAATAGATGGAACACTCCTATTATTGGTTGCCCTATGTTTGTTTTAAATAAGAGGCTGCAAAATTTGAAGATGAAACTAAGAACATGAAATAAGGATTTCTTTGGTAATGTGCATGATATGGTAAAGCAAAATGAAGCAAAATTGCAAGACATTCAAGCTCAATTTCAGATGAATGGTCACACTTATTTTCTTATGAAACAAGGAAAAGTAACTCAATGTGGAGTGGACAATGCTTTGAACAAAGAAGAATTGTTTTAGTTAGAGAAATCAAAAGTGATGTGGCACTTGGAGGGTGATAGAAACATTGCTTATTTCAATAAAATCATCAAAATAAAAAACACAACAAAACTCATCACAATGAACAAAGATGGAGAGAATTCACTTACTGAACCAAATCAAATAGCTAGCCATGCAAGCAACAATTTTAAAAATCTTTTTTGTACTAACATTGTTTTGCAGGATCATTCTTTGAAGGAGGAAGCTATCCCTAATCTGATTGAAAATAATATGCACTTTTGACAATGATAGTGCACCAGAACCAAGTGGATTTGGAGCATGCATCTACCAGACATACTGGGGGATTGTCAAGACAGACGTGGTCAAGGTAGTGCTTCAACTTTTCATAACTAGTTGAATATTTCCTAACTACAATGGTTTTAATCCCCAAAACATCAAATGTAGACATTATGGATCAATTCGAACCTATAGCTATGGCAAAATTTAAGTTCAAAATCATCTCCAAAATCATAGCTGACAGACTTGCTCAAGTGATGCCAAATCTCATTTCAATGGAGGAAAGAGGTTTTATTCAGGGAAGAAACATCAATTATTGTGTTTGTTTGGCTTCTGAAGCAATTAATATCATGGATCAAAGGTCATTCGGTGGTAACTTAGCTGAAAAAGTTAATACTAGCAAAGCATTTAACACTTTAGATTTGAATTTCCTTCTAAAGGTTCTCAAGAAGTTTGGATTCTATGAAGATTTTTACGACTGGATTGATGTTATGTTACACTCAACAACTTTATCAATATGCATCAATGGTACACAACAAGGATTATCTTTTTGCGCCAGAGGAGTTAGGCAAGGAGACCCTTTGTCTCCTTTACTATTATGCATCTCAGTAGAAGCTTGACAAAACTTGTTGAACAAGACAAGTTGGAATAGATGAATGGTACTAGAAACTTTAAAGTTCCGTCTCTCATACTTTATTCAGATGATATCATGGTATTTTGGAAAGGAAAGAGGTCTTGTGTAAAGGCTCTTATTACTCTATTCATAATGTACACTTAAGAATCTGGTCAAAATATCAACAATAGCGAATCAACAATTTATTCAGGTTCCATCTCAATTGCTAGACTCAATCATCTGGTCGATATAATTGGTTTCAATAAAGGATCCCTCCCTTTCAACTATTTGGGAGTTCCTATTTTCAAGGGCATACCAAACTATCAGCTTGGAAAGCTTCCTTATTGTCAATTTCTAGAAGAGCTCAATTAGTAAAACCAGTGGTCTAAAACATGTTAATTCACACTATAACAATTTATGACTGGCCAGTTTTTTTGTTAAAAGAGTTTGAAAGTTGCATCAGGAGTTTCGTTTGGTCAGGAGATGTTACTTAAAGAAAGATGGTCATTGTGGCATGGAAGAAAGTTTGCAAACCGTATGATCAAGGGGGGCTAGGCATCAAATCAATCGTTAGCCTAAATGTTCTAGTAAATCTCAAATTGTGTTGGCACATGGTTCACTCAGAAGAAAGTTGTTCAGCACTTCTCATCAGTAGACTGATTGGAAATGACAGAGAAATCAATCATAACATTTCTTCATCTCTTTGGTCAAGCTTGAAGAATGATTATAATGTTATTTTGGAGAGTTCTACTTGGCTTTTGAGAAATGGTCAAAACATCAACTTTTGTTCAAACTATTGGTGAGGAGAACCATTAATCAACCTACACTTAATTACAAACTTCGTTTTAGATGTTGGTGCAAAGGTTTATGACTTTATTCAAAATTCACAATGGAATTTTATATATGATTTCACCAACAATTTTCCATAGTCAGCACAACTTGTGCTCCAGGTAATCATTCCCACACAAGACAAAAAGGTTACAAGAGGCACTCAGACATTGAAAGATGATTTTAGATTCAAATCACAACAGTTACAAGAGGTTAACTTGGCCAAAGTCATATGGGCCAAAAATATTCCTCCATCCAAATCACTTTTAGTTTGGAAAATAATGCATGATAAAGTTCCATGTGATGACAAACATAAAGAGAGTGGGTGCAATATTCCTTCTGTGTGCAATCTTTGCGGGAGTAGTGAGGAATCAACATTTCAATTGTTCTTATTGTGTGCATACTTTGTGCAGGTTTAAAAATGGCTGGTTTCAGTTCTTCAAATAACTATTTTGTTTACATCTGTGGAAGATGTTTGGAGTCTTTATGGTAGAGGTTGGTCACCTCAATGCAAGCTAGTGATACAAGCTCCCCTATCAACACTTTCAATGCTATTTGGCAGTCAAGAAATTATTTATGGCGAGTCTATTGCTGCAAAAATTATTCATTAGTTACCATTTGATCAATGCTAGAATTTACTATTCTAAAGGATTTCAAATGCAACATTAACCCTCCAAAAACAAGTATTGTCAAAGAGGAGGTTTCACACCCTTCAATTTTAAATTCGATCAAATGTAATTGTGATGGTACTGTTATTGTTAATCCAAGTGTCTCTTCATGTGGTTGAATATTCAGAAATAGAAATGCACTATTTTTAGGATGCTTTGGTGAAGGTATGGGAATCGGAAACTCTACTATATTGCCAAGTTATCAAGTGTCATAAGATCTTTGGAGATTGCTAAACACAAAAGGTACAATCACATGTGGCTAGAAACTGATTCAAAGCTAGTGGTCTTGGCATTCAAGTCTGCATCTTTAGTCCCTTCGCAAAACACAAGAAGAGGGGTTGAATTGTGTTGGCTTTTTCAAACTTTTTTTTAAGTGTTTGCACTTATTAGAGTATGAAGCTTCAGTTCAGAGTTATAAATGCCGCGGTTATAAATGCCGCGGCTATATGATTAAAACACACATAGAGAGAGAGAGATAGAGAGAGAGCTCTCCCCTTTCCAATTTCAAGGGATTTTCAAAATAATCACTAAAGATTACAAATGTTCAAGCCCACGAGCAAGAGACATCTAATTCTCAAGCACACAAACATGAGACTTATAATGCTCAATCACAACTAAAAGAGACTTCTGACGATCTAACTTAATCAAATAAAGATTGTTTGAATTTTTACATTTGATTTACAATCAGATGTATAAAAACATACAAAACATAGTGGACTCTTGAAACTTAAGAATTTAAAAGATATAAAGTTTGTAAGAAATTCTAAATTTAAATCCGCTTTGATTTCGACAGAGTTGGTCACTTTCAAAATATGCAGAGTCTTCTTTTTAATTCTTCAAGTCACCAGTTCCTTATATAGTGAAGGAAATGAGAGACGATGTGGAGGTGCCAGTGCTTAATTTTGAGTCCTTGAGAAGTTTAATCATAGATGTTGGAATGTAATTTCTTAATTTGGTTAATGCAATTGAAGTCCTAATGATAGCATTTCTTTAAACATTCTTTCAGAAAGAAAAAAAAAAAAAAAGCATTCCTTTAAACATGCATTATTAATTGCATCCAAATACTAAAAATGAAAATTCAAACAGCAACAAGAACAATAAAGCTTTATCCTATTAGATGAGATCGACTACATGGATCAAACTATGTCACAATGTCCTATCAACTATATTACCGTCCAACTCATTAATCTCCAAGTCTTTCATAATAGTTTCTCTAATAGTTTTTTTAAAATTTTCTTTTGCCTCTAGTGGTCTAACTATTCTTCAACATATCTACTCTCCTTACTACATAATATATAGGTCTTCTCTCTACATACAACTCAATATCCTCATCTCCGCTATGCTCATTGACTTAAAAGATATTGGCACCAAAATCATTACCAATTTACATGTTTGCCTAATTTTAGAGTTCACAATTTTTTTTCTTCTAAATCGACATCTAAATTGATGGTGATATGATGCTCCTATTCCAAAAATATTGCAGCCAAAATAGCTTTAATCATTTCTACTAAATATTGTGATAAATAGCAATCCATAAGAACTAGCAAGAGCATCGAAACCCAAAATCCATAATTTTCATAAATAAATAAAAAAATCCATAAAAGTAAACAAGAACAAAATCCTGGAGGTCATCACTAAAGCAAATTTCTCACTGTAAAAGTTCTACAACCATAACTAAGTCTTCAATCATCAGAAACAACTTGAGCATCTGATTTCATCTGCAAATCACACATTCTTCCTTAGCTTTCTTTCAATGTCATCACTTTTGGGGACAAGAAGGGTGATTCAGTTAAACCTATAATAAAAAGCAGTTGTGTTATTTCAACATCAAAATACAAACGCAGAGCAAAAAGTTGAGATAAACTATAAAAAGTAGCTTATTACCTTTTCTTGTTTATACTTCCGCTTTCTACTTGGGTTGGTTCTCTTTCTACTAGAAGGTAAGGAAGGTGGTAGGAGGCTTCCAGCACAAATCACAGCTTCATGAAAATTAGGAAGTCCTAGAACACAAGTAACTTTTTCACTATTGAGATCATACCAAAACAGCTTATTATCATATACTTTCAACAGAATCATATTTCTGTCACTAAAATAACATAAAGGCTTCAAATATATCAAAGGTATACTGAAACGCCACTCCCCCAAAGTAAACAATTTACACCAACTATCTCTAAATCCATATTCTTTCATCAACCAAACATCAACCTTAGTAGTATGATAATTCAAAGTTTGATAACTAACAATCATACAAAGATACACTTCAAAAAGAGAAACATCAATGTTAAGCATCGCGCTAGAAGCTACTCGTATTTCAGGAAGAGGAACCTCGTTGAAAATCTCTTGCGTGAGGTTAAACGCGACAATTAAACAAGGTTGAAACTTATCATTGATTTTTTGAGTCACTGCCCAGTGAAGAGAGTTCTCAACAAAAACACCCATCCGGGCGGTGGATAAAACAGCATAAGGCATATTGGGAAGTACTTTCCACGAGTTCGTTTTCAAGTTGAAGAGTCTCACTTGTGAATTGAAGGTGCGGTCTTTTAGATAGACAGTGCAATTGATTCTGAGGAGTTTGTAATTGTCAGCGAATGGATTGAAAGCTAAGCCATAAACGCAAACAAGGAATGTTTCCAATTCAGATTTAGCACATCGAGAAATAGGGAGATAACGTATGAACCAATGTTTACGGATATTAGGGTTCCATAAAGCACATCGGTTTTTGCCGTTGGAGACTGTTGCATGAACCCAGAAAAGTAATGTGGTTGAAGCGGAAACGGGTCGAGGGTTGGTTGAGTAAAACAGTGGTGGTTAGGTTAGGGAAATCAATTTGGTAGAATTTGGAGTTGTGGCAGAGGATGAGGTTGAAATTTAAAGAGTTTTTGAGGTGAAGGTTGGAGAAGTTATGGGAATCAATTAAAAATTTAAGTGATTTCGACGTTGATCGGAATCGGAGGAGGGATTGTACTGGTAAGCGAGAGAGGATTTCAGTGAACAATTCCGATGGAAGATCAGCCATCGTATATAGAAATGGGGTAAAATCACCTTGCAAAATTGTTTTCCCTTTTTTAGTTAAAGGAGTGATTTTCCAGCTATCTTTCGTTTGTTTTTGTCGTCGTTTTTGCGTGATTGTGTTTGTTTTGAGTTCACGTTTTCGGGTGGTATGTTTTTATTAGTTGACAATAATCAATATTATTATAAGTTAATGTCATAATATAAATTATGGTCTATTGTGTAGCCCTAATTAGATGATGAACTAGACTTTTGGCCCGTGCATCGCACGGGTCTGACGTATTGTTTAGTATTCGCATAAATTATTTATAAATCAACACATATTAAATAAACTATCTATCTTATAAAATGTTACCTAATGG
>Ga0228711_1006157_pt1 | contig 17983 bp, 14 predicted proteins | sample MedpolnodulmetaG_2_FD_177996 | JGI IMG/M metagenome (GOLD analysis project Ga0228711, IMG submission 177996) | Root nodule microbial communities from Medicago polymorpha collected in Santa Monica, California, United States - brown nodules | ecosystem: Host-associated > Plants > Roots > Nodule...
CCCCCCCCCGTTTGTTGTTGTTGTTGTTGAACGTCAGCTTGATTTTGCAAAGTTTGTTTTGGTTAAAATTTAAGTGATTTATGTATGGAAACTTTTATCTCAAAAAGTAAGATTTGATAAAGAGTGCTTCTATCCAAATTGATTATTTATGCAATTGAATAATTTCACAAGTGTAAATTGTAGTTTGGATTTTGAAAATTTAGCTTGGTATGGTTTTGTGGGTTTTCTTGGTGAATTGAGTGGTTGATTTGGGCATCTATCTGAGTCCTGGTTTTATGCTTGCGATTCAGGTTACATGGCAATGTTGAAAGCGTAGCTGTGTTAAGTGTTGGTGGTGGTGATGCTTCTAGGAGGCGAGATTCTATCATCTTAACTTTTAAAGATGCAAAAATTTCAGTTCTTGAGTATGATGATTCTATCCACGGACTTCGTACCAGGTCAGTAGGAGGTTTTAAATCAGCATTTAAATGAATGTTATTTTGTTTGGTAAATAATTTTCTTGATGGTGTCACATTTAAATGAAATTGTGCTAATGTTTTTCATGTTACATATTTTGACAGTTATTTCATGTCCAACTTTTCTTATCTATATTTTATCTATTTAATCTGTGAACGTTCTATGCTAGATTATGTATGTATGGTGGATAGAGGTTACCTTGTACCTATGAAGCCCCGATACCTGACACGATACTGATACGGTGATACAGGAAATTTTTCAAAATTCCCGATACGATACGGCCTTGATACGTTATTAAAAAATTAAATTTAAAATTAATAGTATAAGTGCAAAGTGTATAAACATAACTAAAAATGATAATAGACAAACATTCACATTAATGAAAATGATCAAAACAAGTGATAATTACATATTTTTTCCGCACAAATTAGATAGAATATAGCTAAACATCATTAGTACCATAAAAAGAGAACATCATAAGTACTATAAAAAAAAAGACCTTTGTCTAATGTTGACTACTTAATAGTTAACACTAATTTAGATCGAAAGCAAACAGTTTTTTCCCATTTAGAGAGAAGAACAGAAGAAATATAGCATTAGAGAGAACAGAAACAATGTAGAATTTCTATCATTTTTGGAGTATCGGGGCTTCAGAGCCTTGTACCATCTAAAGTAGAAGGTTTATCTGTTAGCTTATAACCTGATTTCTATTTTCCAGTTCTTTGCATTGTTTTGAGGGTCCAGAATGGCTTCATTTGAAAAGAGGCAGAGAACAATTTGCAAGAGGTCCGGTGGCGAAGGTTGATCCTCAAGGCAGGTGTGGTGGAGTTCTTGTCTATGATTTGCAAATGATAATACTAAAGACTTCTCAGGTTTATTATCTATACTTCATCGACTCAAATAATTTTGTAGCATCTTATTTCTCTTTTACCTTTTTTTCTGTAAAAATAAGATATTACTATTTCTTCAAATGATCATTAGCATATAAATGATTACTTCAAATGATTCATTGATGATTTATAAACCATAAAAAGATTTCTCGCCTAATGATCACGTTTTGTGCCTTTTTGGTCAATTAAGTAGTGACTCATCTATGGCAAAGACTTTTGTAGTTTGTGTAATTATAGAAAACTGGATCTTTCTTGGAGAGGTTTTGGTAGTAGTAAGGATGGAAAGGTACCTTTTCTGTGCGCTATGCATACATTGGTTTGTTGCACTTGTATGGAGAGAAATTTCAGAACTTTTTTCAGTTTATTTTTGTTCTGCTTTAAGATAAGTGGTTTCCTTAGCTTCTTTCTTTTGCTTGCCTAGTGGTTTTGTTTAGGCATGAAATTTCAGAACTTTTTTCAGTTTATTTTCATTCTGCTTTAAGATATAGTGGTTTCCTTAGCTTCTTTCTTTTGCTTGCCTAGTGGTTTTGTTTAGGCATATTAATGTAGAACAAAAATGGGATCTGGAGAAGATCATCAAGTCTCCAAAATTCTTGTGTGATAATAATTTCTTACAAACAACCATAGTTCTACTTGTACTAGCTCAAAAATCTTGAATCTTAATATTAAATAGAAAACAGTGCATCAATCCCTCTATTTGTAAGAATTTTCAAGATTTAGCAACTATATGGTGAATTGTCAAAGCTTAATCACATCATATATTAACACAGTAGTAATCATAAATACTGAAAAGGTACTGTGTATTCCCATGGAGTTGTTCTATATTCCAATGACCACAAAGCGAATAATCAGCAATAAAAACTTTCTTGAGCCATTTCTTTTTATTTTTAAAACATGTTTTTTTTCTGCATTAAACTATAAATGCTTGAATGTACTGGTCTGTCACTTGTCTTTCTTTGAATGGTCAGCTGTTGAAGGATATGCTGCATGTATTTCTGTTGCTAATACAACACCATTGCTAGAATGCACTTTACTGCAAGTGTTATAACGTACTCCGTTGCATTCTTTAATCCACCTGACTTCAAGAATCTGATTAAATGAAACATTAGCTATGATTTATTTTATTATCTCATGGAAAATTTCTGTCAATTAATCTTTGTTGTCTTTTAATCTCTTCTATTTATGTATTATTGTTGTCAGGCTGGTTCTGGTTTAGTTGGGGAGGATGATGTGTCGGGTTCTGGAGGTGCAGTTGCTGCTCGTGTTGACTCATCTTATATGATAAATCTGCGTGACTTGGATATGAGGCATGTCAAAGATTTTACATTTCTTCATGGTGAGCATCACAGTTTTATTTATTACCATCTTGCCACTTATACTTTTTTTAATGGCAATGACAAAAATGCTAGGTTTCAAGATATTGAGTTCAGGTTAAATTTATGATGAAATGGAATCATGTTTGTTACAAATAACATCGATGTTAATTAATTCTTTAAGTATAAGTTTCAATAAAGATGAGGGAAACTTTTTGTGGGGAGAAAAAGTGGCCTTAGCCCAAGGGAAATGAAAGCAAAAAAGAACTATCTTTGGCAAATATATCCCCACCATAGCATCAATTATAAGCATGGAGAGGTCACTAGAAGTGACAGAAATCATGTGAGATTCAGGAGAAAGTTGTGTGCTCCAATTGGTATGATTTAATTTTCTTCACACTCAGTAAGGACGACTGATTATTGAGGCCTTAACTTCATTCCAGACCTATGAATGTGGCAAAAAAAGATGGTCTTCTGATTTGAAGTTTGCCTTCACAACACAATAGTTTTATTCCTAAGATAGACAGGCCACATTTGACATTAATTAATTAATTTTTTTTTAAAAAAAGAAGTTAATTATATGTATTTCTTTGCTGTTTTGTTTTGGAGAGAAGTAATAAATGATAACAATTGAAATGGAAGCTCAGGATTTCATTTCTAGAGCAAAAGAATTTACCTGGCAATTCTTTTGCTGTGTTCTTTTTGGAGAGAAATGATAAACGATAACAATTGACATGTAATCTACATGCATGCATTCCAATCCACTCACAAATTATAGAAAGATACCCGACTGTACTCTTTGATTACAATTAAAATAGACTGTTGGTTCAGTGAAAATGATATGTTTTTTAAATTCATTTCCTTCTTCCTTCTATGGTCTCCTTTGTGAATTAAATTAGTCATCAGAAGTCAAAATATTACAAATTATGGTTCTTTCGTTTCATGCTTTGTTTATCTATTTTTGTTTACCTGAAGAAGTATTATGTACATTAGTTTGTGCTATTTTTGATTTAAGGAGTCTTTTGTAAATCGGGTTAACTGATTGTACAGGCTATATTGAACCTGTGATGGTGATCTTGCATGAACATGAGCTGACTTGGGCTGGGCGTGTTTCATGGAAACATCATACTTGCACGATATCAGCACTTAGCATCAGCACAACGTTGAAGCAGCATCCACTTATTTGGTCAGCTGTTGTAAGTTTAACGTAGATGCCTAGATGTCTCTTTAACCATTGACCATTTTGTTAAATGTGACTCTGACAAAATGGAACGTTTTAATGGGTTTATTTTCCTTTCCTTTTTCCCTCTGTTCAATATCTAAGTTAAGTTGGAGTTTCATATGTTATAGTTTTTGCTTAACCTGTCCATTTTTTAATGCTATCCATCTGTTTTGTATTTAGTTTTTCTCTCTTTTAATAACTTTTATATACACAAGGGCCTGTGAGTAATGTCTATCATGTTCTGTTATCTTTCTTATTTTTCATAAGTTACTTCTTGCACTCCAGGTCTCTCTTTTAAACCGAAAATTAATAAGCACATAAAATGATTATCTTTAAACAAGCACGTAAATAATTTATAATCTTTGAATGTTATTTCTTCACGAATGTCATACATATCTCCGAAGTTTGGCATAATTTTACTTCTGCTCACTATGCTCTTTTTGAAGATTTAACTTTGTGTTTGTCATATTCATTTTTAGAATCTCCCCCACGATGCCTACAAGCTTCTTGCAGTGCCCTCGCCAATTGGTGGTGTTCTTGTCATTGGTGCAAACACTATTCACTATCACAGTCAGGTACATGTGTTGCTCAGGCATAATTATGCAATACTGCTTGATTTCTATATTTTGGACAGATATTTGTATAGATTTTGTGTGTGTGGATTCGCTCATTCTTTAGTTTATGGTTCACAAAGGAGATGGGCAATAATCTAATTAAAAAGGTTCTTTTTGCAGTCTGCTTCATGTGCATTGTCCTTGAATAGCTACGCTGGTCCCCTTGATAATAGGTAGCGATTCCCTCTCTCTCTCTCACACACACACACACACATTCTTGAAAAAGAAAAATTTGATTATGGGCTTTGAATTCAAAACTGATCGACATAATTCCTATTATATTTTGTTTAGACTTTTTTAATCCAAGGACATTCCTTTTCAATTGCCTATTTCTATTTGATTCACATGTCATGGCTTTGTGTGAAAATTGTAATGATATTACTGGTGTGCAATGATTTTCTGATCTGTGTTTTTCTATTTAAGTTCTATTGATTGTCAATTTCATTTCAGTCAGGAGATGCCAAGATCGAGTTTCAGTGTGGAACTTGATGCTGCCAATGCAACTTGGTTATTGAATGATGTAGCCTTGCTGTCAACAAAAACTGGTGAACTGCTACTGCTTACTCTCATTTATGATGGAAGGTGTGTTGCTCCTCCTTTTTCTTCTTCGTTGTTCATGCTCATTATGTTGTGGATCTTATGTCAACATTACCTGATTGACTGGTAAACTATTTAGATTAAGATTACACTCCAATTGACATTGGATAGGTGTGGCTTCTACTTTGGGATGGAGAAAATGATAGTATTCTATACTCACAACAACAACAACAACCAAGTGGGGTTGGCTACATGGATCAAATTACGGCATTACGCCATAATTTGATCCATGTAGCCGATCTCACTTAGTGGGACAAGGCTTGGTTGTTGATGTTGTGAGTATGGAATACTATCATTTTCTCCATCCCAAAGTAGAAGCCACACCTATCCAATGTGAGTATAGAATGTATTCTATACTCACATTATAAAATTTTCAAACATCCATTCTTGCGGTTGGACTTGCATCTTTCTCTTCCTCTTCCTCTCTTTTGTAATTATATAATGTTATACTTCTTATATGAAAGTAACGGATTGCAACCCAAGGCTGTGTCTGTTTTCTACACTCAACTTTTTTTGTAATTTTCTTTTGCATTGAAGGAATCAATTTTGGGCGTTTTTAACTCTTGATAATTTGATCTGTAGTCTTTACTCTTAAAGGTAGAAGGAAATTAATTTTAAGAGTTGTAGAGTATACAGCATGATAGAAGAAGAGAACAAGATAGTTTTTCTTTCTCCCTATTGCAGCTGTTGTTGTTTGTACCAGTGTGCTCAAAACAATACAAAGTACAATTATGATTGAACCTCTTTGAAGCATAAACCTATCAATGTTTTTAAATTTTCAGGGTTGTTCAGAGACTTGATCTTTCCAAGTCAAAAGCTTCAGTTCTATCATCTGTAAGTTTTAAAGGTCTTTCATGTTATGCTAACGATATAGGTTTGACTCTACCCTTTACAAATCAGTTTTGAGATTGAATTTTGCTTCTGTAAAATCTGCAATTTTTTTAGGGTGTTACGACAATTGGAAATTCTATGTTTTTTCTCGCCAGTCGATTAGGAGACAGTATGCTGGTGCAATTTTCTTGTGGATCGGGTGTTTCAATGTTATCGTCCAATCTAAAAGAAGAGGTGCATATTAGATTCCTTGAATATTTCTGCTGCCTTCTTTTCATAAATTCTTTTAATAATATTTCTTTCAGTATATAAATATGTTACATTGACGCTGTTATCTTTATTTCTTACTTCCATGGTCTACCTGTTTAGTCATTTTTAACACATTCTCCTGCAAGTTTATAGGTTGTTGATTATGACGTAGATGCTTCTTCAGCAAAGAGATTGCGGAGGTCACCTTCTGATACTTTACAAGATATGGTCAGTGGTGAGGAGCTCTCCTTGTATGGGTCTGCTCCAAATAGAACAGAATCAGCACAGGTAGTGTTTTGTTATGGACAGGAGAAGTAACATCTTTCATGTATTCTTCTTTACTTTCTTCTCCAATTTTATTGTGGTATTTTCTATAATGTTTAGGTGTATTAAATTTGCTGAACTAGTTATATATTGGCTGCAGAAATCCTTCTCGTTTGCTGTGAGGGATTCATTGATTAATGTCGGTCCTTTGAAAGATTTCTCATACGGTTTAAGAATAAATGCTGATGCAAATGCTACGGGGATAGCCAAACAGAGTAACTATGAATTGGTCAGTATTTTTTATGTTACTATGAGTACTTTAAAAAACTACTATTATCTTGGTTAGAGTGTGGTCTGAGAAATTAATTGGTCAGTATTTTTTATTTGTTACTATGAGTACTTTAAAAAACTACTATTATCTTGGTTAGATTGTGGTCTGAAGAAAGCTCTGTAGTCAATTCTGGATAGTGAAGTGTAGCAGCGTACCCCATAAATGTTGTGGCGGTAATACGGTATAACGAGTAACCCTATGGTTGCTACCTTGAAGTTTTAGGAAACAATACAAGAAATTTATGCCAAAGTAGCATAGGCATACAACAGTTTTTTTCTTCTTCAAAGAATACACAAAATTGAAGACATATGCATGACTAATAATCGAAGTTCACTGTTACCGATATTCCAACCTATTATAAAGCAAATAAGTTTTTCGGTGAAATGACCAAAAGTCCAATACAAACCATAGGAAACGGCTATAAGTTGATGGCACATTCGAATTTTGATAGGGGGTTCCCTGCAGTGAATGCTAGAGCCGCTATTTGTCCTATTTTGTTGTCACTTAAAAACACATCACAACTGAGTTCCGTGTAGTGCGTAGGGGCTGCTATGTATGCAACACTGCTATTGACTACAGAGGAAGAAAGGGTTAAGAGATTGAAAGTGCCTATCAATCTGATTGTAGATTTTTAGTTTTTCATTGAACCCAACTTCAAGCCCATTGTGTTTGTGATAGTTCTGTTTTACTGTTCCAATATATTTCGTATAACATATCTTATGCCATTATGCAGGTGTGTTGTTCTGGTCATGGAAAAAACGGTTCTCTTTGTGTTCTTCGACAATCAATTTGCCCAGAAGTGATTACTGAGGTTTGTCCATGGTTCATTATCTTGAGCCATTTTTTGTTTCGCATATCTTGATGCTTATGTTTTAAGATTTTTAAAGTTTCTATTCAATTTCATATAAAAAGCAATTAATACCTTTGTTTTTGATGCCATATCAGTATGATGCTATTATAATACACAATATTTGATTTGAATGTATTGTTTTCATTTTTCGGTAATTTTCTTGTAGTTTACAGAGTGGCATATATGATCTTTTATGAACCACTTACAATAATTCCAAAAACTGTATGGATCATTCACTATATTTTTGTGATGCATAATTTCAGGTTGAGCTTCCTGGTTGCAAAGGAATATGGACTGTTTATCATAAGAGCACACGTTCACTTAATGCCGACTCTTCTAAGCTGGATGAAGATGAGTATCATGCATACCTTATTATAAGTTTGGAGTCTCGTACTATGGTAATTTCTTTTCTTTTCATTCAATCGTGGAAGGATAAGATTATAATTCATAAAATTGTTTAAAGTTTTTTTTTTTAATCCAATTCGTGAATAGAGTTTTAATCAAATCAGTTGAGGATAAGAAGTTCAAGTATTATATTACATCTTAGGAGAAAAATTCACTTGATGGCTTTTGGACAAATATTTCTTAAAGTCGGATTTGGATTGTCCTTCTGGTAAAATTAACTATTGAAGTGACTCATAAATATAAAATGACATAAAATTACATGCATGTTTAATTTTTTATAAATTATATTTGTAATCCTTTTTAACGAATATATCTATCTAACAATAAAAAAAACTAATTTTATTTCGAAGTATTTTTCATCTTTAAAATGATAAATGTGATATATTAATTTAATTGAGATTGTTTTTAACATTTCACTTTATTATCATATCTTTTTATTTTTGTATTTTTTAAAGAATATCTTTTCATTTAAATTGGTAAAAGAAAATAAATGATAAGTATGTACATATGAATTCAATAGAAAGAATCCGTTTTAAAAAAGAATTTCAAATCTGGAATCAATTTTTCAACAAATTGGAACGATAAAAATTTAAAATGTAAGAGCAACATAGGATGTGCATCATCAAACTCAAAAATGTGGGTGGTTATATTTTTTTTTTTTATAAATATTATTAAAGGTAAACAATGGAATAAAAGGTTAAAAGCTATATGCTCAAAAGCTAGTTAAAATAGCAGCTATAAGTTAGTGAGAGAAGCTTGTTACTAAACACATTTTATTTTTTAAAACAAGCTTATAAGCTAGTCTAATAAGCTATAAGCTAGCTTATTGTCTTTACCAAACATAGTCTTTGAGGTGTAGAACTAGAAAGCATAAAAATATTTTGCTGCAAGACTTTTTGAAATTGCTTTATTGGGTTTGGTCAGATAGGCATGTTGGGGAAGGATCCATCATCCATGGATAGAAGTAATTTTCGTAAAGTTGTTGGATAGATTGCTCTCTCTTTTTTTTTTTTAATTTTCTTTATATGTTCCCTTCGCTTTTAAGATCTCTCACGGTTACTTTTGTTCTTTTCTTTCCCCATTTTCCAATAGTGTGCACTTTCAAGTATTTTGTTTTCTAAATTTCTTTTGTTCCATCATTTCAATGGAATTTCCCTCGCAAATTTTGGAAAGTAAATGGTGGTAATTTTAATATATATTTTTTTAATTTACTTATGAAGTTACAATGTCTATATTTTTTGCTTCTTATGGTTAGGTACTAGAAACAGCTGATGTTCTGAGTGAGGTTACTGAAAGTGTTGACTACTATGTTCAAGGAAAAACGCTTGCTGCCGGGAATTTATTTGGGAGGTCAGTCTTTATCAGATTTTGCTTCTTGCTTTTATGAATTTCTTTTGTGCTTTACTGTTTTCTTTTGTGCTTCTATTCCCATTATGACTAGTCTTCACCTTTCAAAGTCTTGTATTTGGGTGGTCAGCCTTTGTCCATGTTCATGGTCCTCATCAAGGAGAGTTAGATTCGCAGGCTCTCAAATGTTTCTTCATAGGGTATGTCTCAGATAAAAAGGGGTACAAATATTATCATCCTGATAGTCGTTAGTTTATGTTTCGTGGATGTCACACTTCATGAAACCGAGTCATGCTACAATATTCCTCAGCTTCATTGGGAAAAGAAGACCAGAAGCTGAGTCCCTTGGGTTGTTGTCATCTGAGTCTCTTGAGTCATCTTAGTTCCTTTAGTTGTCACCCTTTCCTTCTTTGCAGGATTTCACTTCCTAGAGTTCAAATCTTGCCACCCTTATTCTTGTTCTTGTAATAAAAGTTGAATTTCAGCACAAGGTAGGTGGTATGCTTGTGTATTATCAAAGCTTCAAGCTCAAATGTTTATTGTATAAGAGGATGTGTTTAGGTATATATTATGAACATTTATTCCTGCCATCCTCTAATTATCCAAATTTACCTCGTTGATTGTCATGTTTCCTATGTCTTATTGTAGCTAATTTTTCTTTTGACAGTTTCTCATTTTGCTGATTTCAATTTAATACTATAAGGTATACCTAATAGAATCGTGGTTTTGTTGATAGACGTCGTGTTATTCAAGTCTATGAACGTGGTGCTCGAATTCTGGATGGTTCTTTTATGACCCAAGATGTAAGCTTTGGAGCTTCTAACTCTGAATCTAATTATGGATCTGAGAGTGCTTTGGCACTATCCGTTTCTATAGCTGATCCATACATCTTGCTCAGAATGAGTGATGGGAGTGTTCGACTTTTGGTTGGAGGTAAATTTTTGTTAGTTACTTCTGTCCAAAAAGATTAAAGTTATCAATTTTATTAGTTTCTTTTCATAATTTTTTGCACGATCAGTTTATCCTTATTTATTTATTTTTGCTGATGATAATACTTCTATTATTTCTATTCCTTATGTTGATTCCTAGTGGACTGAGAACATAGTGCAAGCTTCTTTAAATGTTTCTGAGAAACCGTCTAGTATCTAATTATTTTTTCCCTTGCAATTTCCTTGCTCATCTCAATTTACAGATCCTAGCACCTGCAACATTTCTGTCACTTCTCCAACTTCATTTGATAGTTCAAAGGGACCAGTTTCATCATGTACACTCTACCATGATAAAGGACCCGAGCCATGGCTAAGGAAAACAAGTACTGATGCATGGCTTTCTACTGGTGTCGGCGAGGCCATTGATGGTACTGATGGTGCAGTTCAGGACCACGGGGATGTTTATTGTGTTGTATGTTACGAAAATGGCAACCTTGAAATATTTGATGTGCCCAATTTCAGTTGTGTTTTTTCTGTGGAAAATTTTCTGTCTGGAAAGAGCCATCTTGTTGATGTTCTCACAAAAGAGGTGCCAAAGGATTCCCAAAAGGGGGATAAAGTTTCTGATGGAGTGGGCAGCCAAGACAGGAAGGATGCCCTGAATATGAAGGTTGTGGAGTTGGCCATGCAGAGATGGTCAGGGAAGCATAGCCGTCCATTTCTTTTTGGGATTTTGAGTGATGGAACAACTCTTTGTTATCATGCATACCTTTATGAAAGTCCAGACGGTACTTCTAAGGTTGAGGATTCTGTATCAGCTGGCGGGCCTGTTGGCCTTAGCAATACTAGTGTTTCTCGGCTTAGAAATTTGAGATTTGTTCGTGTGCCCTTAGATGTGCATGCCAGGGAGGAGACATCAAATGGATCACCTTGTCAACAAATAAATATTTTCAAGAATCTTGGTAATCATGAAGGGTTCTTCCTATTGGGGTCAAGACCGGCTTGGGTTATGGTTTTGAGAGAACGGCTTCGTGTTCATCCACAGGTCAGAACCAATCCTTCTCTACATAATATATCCATGTTTTTAGCTATATCTTCAAGTTATTCAATTTTTTTGTGATATAATGCTACGCCCTTTGTTTTACCGATATTGCTGGGTGGTTTGGAATGTGACTTTTCAAATGTTATCACCTTTCCTAACTATTATTTATGTTGAATAAACTTGCACAACAAGCCAATTGGAATTAATTCGATGCTTCATACCAAGGCCATATTTTCCGTAATGGTTGTTGCTAAAATGTTAGTTATAGAAACCATCACAAGTGATGTCATTGTCTCTTCACACATTGCATATATATGTTGTTCTTGCGTGCGCACGTGTGTGTTGACACGATTCAACGACATAAAATGTCAAACTTAGAAAATGACGCCAATTGTAACTTCTTGTAAGAAATGACGTTTTTAAATTCAACCACGAGTTATTAGCTACTAAGGAACATTTATTTATATTTTAAAGATCACAGTCTAGCTAACTTGTGGAACATTGCACAAGATAAGAAGTATTAATTGCTCAATATTTTTCTTACTGGGATGAGAGAGATTAAATGGAGGTAATTTACAAAATAAATATGAAAGATAGTAACTAATAAGGAAAAAGATGAGTAACAAGTTCTTCTTATCATGTGCAAGGTTGCACACTTTAGAAAAATCCAATGAATATATTATCTTTTAAAATAAAGTAGTGCAATAGAGTATCAATTAATTTTTCATTTGCATGAAATTTTATAAGTGTGATCTACTGTATGATAATTCTGAATTCAAAGGTTGGTATGGTTAGTTTTGTATTCTACATGAATTATTAATTGGCATAAGTCTCTGAACTTCACACCTGATGTCATTTGATCTGGGCGGAATGGTTAGTTTTGTATCTGTATCATATTATGATCCAGGCTTCTTGATTCTTCAGTACTATTAGTCGCTAGGTTTCAAAATTTCTCATTCGAGCATAACTCTACTTGATTCTTAAATTTCATTTAGAATTTAGATGTTGCTTGTATTATGAAAGTTCTTTTGAAAAGTCTCCTTAAACTGACATGAAGCAACCTTTTATTTTTCTATATGAGGATTCTGGAGTCATCAGTAAAAAATGGCTTCTGAGACTCCTTTTTATGATTTTAGTAGCTGTCGAAAGTTAGCATCCCAAGCCAATAATATACTTACAACTTTTCTTGAAGTCTAAACGACATTGCACAGGGGTGCCTTGCAGTCAATCTGTTTCACGCAAGTGGAGATTTATGAGTTTGTATCTTTCTCCTCTCCTGTCTCTTATTCCATTTGAATACATCCCTCCCCTCTTTTCTAAAAATGGCACCTACAATGATCTCTTATTTGTCTTAGCACTACTGGGCTGTAACAAAAAGAAATGAGAACGGGATACAGTTGTTTTAAAAAACACTGCTAAAAAATCAATTAGATTAATAATTTCATGGAAAATCATCTTAATCTTAATTCAACAATTTTTTTTTTTTTCGTTTATTTATATAACTTTTAAAGCTATGATGCATAATGGTTGAAGTGCATGATATAATTTTATTATATTATTATTATATCACCTTTACTGTTGACCGTGCTTCATGTTTTCTGGTATTCCTCCTTAGACCTTGGCTGGCTATTGGTGTTGAGTAGGCTCTGTAATAGGCACCTCCACCAATTGTTGATGCTATTTTTGTACACGTTGTAATATGTTATTGATTAGAAGGCATATCATGTTTGAGCATCACGATGTGTGGCTGCACTGTTCTAGCTTAGTTATTATACGTAGAATAAAGTATATTCATTTTGTGAATATGATTGTAGAAAAAAATTAACAGTCATCTTAATGTTTCCTTCTGTGACAGTTATGTGATGGGTCTATTGTTGCTTTTACTGTCCTTCACAATGTAAACTGCAATCATGGTCTCATATATGTTACATCACAGGTACAGGATAATACCTTCCTTTTATTGATAATTTATCATCAACTAAATCTGTAATTGTGGCTGACTTTTATTTTGTGTATCTTCTATATAGGGTGTTTTGAAGATATGCCAATTGCCTTCTGGCTCAAACTATGATTGCTACTGGCCTGTACAGAAAGTGGGTTTTCTTTCTTTTCATAGTGTCTGTTCTCTTCATATTACTATCTTCATTTTCTGCAATGTTATTTAATGTTTTATTTTTTGAAGAGGGTTATTTAATGTTTTCTAATTTTTGAGATCATCCTCAGGTTCCTCTAAAGGCTACTCCACATCAAGTAACTTACTTTGCAGAGAAGAATTTGTATCCGATTATTGTTTCATTTCCTGTGAGTATATGTCTTTTCTTTTAGTTTTTTATTTTATTTAAATTTTCCTGTAGTATTCAAGAGCATAATTGATAGAATACAAGGTTATATCTATTACACATTTAATTATAATTATAAGTTTTTCCTGTGGATGGAATCTTGTACACAAAATGCTTGATGGTTCAAGCATATGTAAACAATTACATGTAGCATATTTACAAGTTACAACATTGTGCTAAGAATTAGACTACAAAACTAATCATGCACTTTTTTCCCCACTTGCATGTATCTTGATAAGTAAACTGTCTCTCTCTCTCTCTCTCTCTCTCTCTCTCTATATATATATATATATATATATATATATATATATTAAAAATGTTCAAATATTTACAAAAATACCACTTATTTGTGTTTATTTTCTAGTGCATTTTTACTCCATCAGCTGTTCATTTAATATTATGTGATTAAGAATTGCTGGTTATTTCTATTATTTTTGTTGGTGTGGTTTAAATGATTTATTCCTAATCAACTGGATAACTTCCGTTTTTGTTTTTATGGTTCATATGGAAGTGGAACGTTTCTTTATCCTTTTCTTTTTATTGCTTTATGCATCAAGGTTTTAGATTCATGAAGTAATGCTACTTTTTAATCATTCTCATCAGGTTCTTAAGCCACTAAATCAAGTCATTGCTTTAGTTGACCCAGATGCCAACAATCTGACTGAGAATCAGAATTTGAATTCGGATGAGCAAAACCACTTTTATAGCATTGAAGAATTTGAGGTTCGTATTATGGAGCCAGAAAAATCTGGTGGCCCTTGGCAAACGAAGGCAACAATACCCATGCAAAGTTCAGAAAATGCTCTCACTGTGAGGATGGTTACACTGATGGTAAATTTTCATCCTTTGGTTTTCAAAGCAAGCTGAATTCTAAATATGGTAATGCAAATTATGCTGTGGAATACTGCTTGCAATTATTGATTTCTATTTGTGAAATATATCTTAATTGTAGAATACATCGTCAAAAGAAAACGAAACACTTTTAGCCATTGGTACTGCTTACGTGCAAGGAGAGGATGTCGCTGCAAGAGGGCGTATACTCTTGTTCACTTTGGGGAAAAATACTGATAATCCACAAACTCTGGTATATCTCTTAATGTGGAAATGTTGTCCCTTTACTCTCAATTTAGATACTATCCTTATTTGGATATCTAAAAATATTAATATACTTTACAGGTTTCAGAGGTGTACTCGAAGGAATTAAAAGGTGCTATATCTGCCATGGCCGCACTTCAGGGTCATCTATTAGTAGCATCTGGTCCAAAAATTATCCTGCATAAGTGGACTGGCACTGAGTTGAACGGTGTTGCATTTTTTGATGTGCCACCGTTGCATGTTGTGAGCTTAAATATTGTAAGTGATCTTTCCTTAAGTATTTATCATGATGAATGTATGATAAAATCGACAATGGAACAATGCAAGCAATGTTTAATTATTTTCATCAATCTTTAATTTTCCTAATAATTTTACTAATGCTAAGATTAAATATGAACCGTTAGGTCTAAATATACGGCTGAGATTTGAAGATCAGATTAAAATAGTCACGTGCTTTGTTCTTCTACTTCACTTCTTCTCCAAAACCACACCTGCAACACCAAGTCCAAAACACAACAACTCCAACAATCTGAACAAAACCAACACCATTAACACAACCACAAACCCAACATCAGTGTCAATGAAAACCACATCCTCTCGAATCTTGACAACACCACGCCGTCAAAAGTTTTTCTTCTCCTCTTCTATATTTCTTCCACTGTTTTTCTGGATTTAAAGTGTGAACTTTTGAAGAGATTAATTTAACCTTTCCAGATTTTTTTTTTTCCAATTATAGGATTGCATTCAAATCCAATTATGGATAAAAGGGAAAACTTTTGTTTTGCAAAAATTTAATCCTTAGTTACGGTACTTTTTTATTTTTTTATATTGAAATTCAGTTAAAATTGATGTCCAATTCAAATGCTTTCTCCAAATTTATAGACAGATTTTGCAATAATCACATACGAGTGAAAGAAATAAAAACGGAAATCATATGAGAAAAAGAAGAAATCAATGAATTAAAATTGAATTGGCGCAACGAGATGAGGAGCCGACGACTAATGAGATGGTGGCTGACCGACCGGTGGGTATGGCAGCAGACAAGTGATGATGGTTGGTGTGGCGGTGTAGTTGAATGAGAAGATGTATCGATTTCAACTGAAAAGGAAAGCAGAGTTATAGGAAGTGGAAACACTTTGCACGTGATATAATAAAACGAGCTTTCAAATCTCAGCCGCATATTTAGATCTAAGGGTTCATATTTATTCTTATCATTCTCACATATAACTTCATTCTCGCTTGATATGTCCCCTATATATACATATATTATAAAGTGAAAGAGTAAAAAATAAAATGAATGGGGAACTATGGTAACTGGATGTTATCAGAGGGACTTTTTTTCCTTCATGTTTTAGTTTATAACTATTATCAATTTTGCAGGTAAAAAACTTCATCCTAATTGGCGACATCCATAAAAGCATATATTTTCTTAGTTGGAAAGAGCAGGGTTCTCAGCTTAGCTTATTAGCTAAGGATTTTGGTTCTCTTGATTGTTTTGCAACAGAATTTTTGATTGATGGAAGTACTCTGAGTCTCATGGTTTCAGATGATCAAAAAAATATCCAGGTTTGTCTTAAGGTTGCTTGGTAATATATTGTTTCAGTTTATTTGTTGTGTTTATATTTGTATATTTTTGGCCTGTCCTCAAGACATACAACCTTTGTAATGTATGGAAGCAGATTTTTTACTATGCACCAAAGATGTTAGAGAGTTGGAAAGGACAGAAGCTTCTTTCAAGAGCTGAATTTCATGTTGGGGCACACGTGACTAAATTCTTAAGGCTGCAGATGTTATCCACTTCTGATCGAACTGGTTCAGCTCCAGGCTCAGATAAAACCAATCGTTTTGCCTTGTTATTTAGTACATTGGATGGTAGTATTGGTTGCATTGCTCCTCTTGATGAGATCACATTCCGTAGACTGCAGTCTTTGCAGAAAAAGCTTATTGATGCTGTATCCCACGTTGCTGGTCTAAATCCAAGAGCTTTCAGACTATTCCATTCTAATGGAAAGGCCCATCGTCCAGGCCCTGACAGTATAGTTGACTGCGAGCTGCTATGCCAGTATGTTTTATTTTCTCATCTAAACATTATCTGAACAGTTGTCAAACGGATTTCAGTCTTGGTAAAAACAATAAGCAAAGTAGTTTATTCATTATATGTTGAAGAATTGTGTTTTGCAACAAGAATTAATAGCCATATAAAACACATTATAGATTGTTTTTTGTTGAATATTATTGCGATTATGTTAAGAGAACAAACAAGCAGTAATCTGAACATATAGAAAAGTACGAACTAGTGGACCTAATATGAAAACCCTAATGATTACATATTCACAATATGTACAAAACCTGCACACTACCAAACAGAGATTGAATCATTAGAAGTTAAAAGTTAAAACAATCCAGGTAATTTTTCTTCATTTGCATAATCAATCTATGATAGCCATGTTGGGAAAGCTATACGATGCCGATGCAGTTACCTATGTTAGACATCTACAATTTGTGTTTTTCTTAATACTTTGGTTCCCTATTTTGAATTGTAAAATCTGTCTTGATCTGCTTTATTACAGTTATGAAATGCTTCCATTGGAGGAACAGCTTGAAATTGCTCACCAGGTTGGAACAACTCGATCACAAATTCTCTCAAATCTAAATGATCTGTCTCTTGGAACAAGCTTCTTGTAAGAACGGTCATCGTTTGTAAATCAAGAAACAAGGCTGCCCATGTCTTGCCAAGTTCTTGGCGGAGTTGTTTACTTTAATAAAGTTGCATTTGTCTTTAATTGCTTCAACATGGTCAAAAGCTTTGGGCTAGCAGTGGATACAGGCAGCCTTTGGACATTGATGTTCAAAATTGATTCCAATGATAGGTTTCATATTCTGTATATCAAAGGTTAAATTGTATTATCCTCCATCCCGGAACAATTAATGGAAAGGCCCAAGTGGGATGTAATGTAATGTAACATGCATATTTTCTAGGCTTGGGTCAGAAGGACGAGTGAGGCAAATTCCCAAGTGGGATGTAATGTAGCATGAATTTTGTTAATTTGTTCACCTAGAGAAGCAAGCTAGAAAACTGAACCATTAGAATGTAGGTTCTTTTCTGTATGTCAGCATTTAGAATTCTTTGTTGTAACATTATGTAATTAGTCTTTTTTCTCCGATTCAAAATATGATGGTTTAGATTAGAGCAGATGAAATAACATGAA
>Ga0228711_1006158_pt1 | contig 17981 bp, 11 predicted proteins | sample MedpolnodulmetaG_2_FD_177996 | JGI IMG/M metagenome (GOLD analysis project Ga0228711, IMG submission 177996) | Root nodule microbial communities from Medicago polymorpha collected in Santa Monica, California, United States - brown nodules | ecosystem: Host-associated > Plants > Roots > Nodule...
ATATTATATATGACCAAGAGGAAGACGAGGGAGAAGAAGATATAAATGACAAGTTCAGTTTCCTTTCACTAACAAAAGTTTGACGGTGTTAACATGAAGGGAGGTGACTGAATTTTGACAACTAGAGAGGGTGTTTGTGATGTTTAGGTAAAACTTAGGGGAGGTGGATGTAATTTGCCCTTATTTTTTTCATTTTGATTTCTTGAAAAAAAAAAGGTATCTTGGTTTGATTCTTTTGAATGCCATTTTCATGAAAGTCTTTAATTGTATTTATGTTATTTAATAATTTTTTTTAATAATTTGGCATAAGAATTAATATAAGAATCACATTTAGACCGTTGAGTTTTATAAGTAATTATTTAGTAAAAAATTATTAGTGCAAATACTACTCTTTAGAACCAAAAAAAGTGACTTCCTCTTTGTTTGTATATAGATTCTAAGATAAAGTTTTGAATTTTATTTTACTTTGTTTGTCGACACTAAGATGCGTTAGACACACCTTCAATTTAAAGTACCAAAGTATTAGTATCACATTGACTTCCACAACTCAAAGCAGCCATTACATTATCAATGATAGTTTCAGGTGGAACTATGAAAACAAATGAACACACATTAGATAAAATTGATCAGGTCTTGATATCTACATTGGTGTACAGAAGAAATCTATAACTAAATATTGTTCTCCACAATCGACTAAAATCAAATGAATGCGTATATTGTGTTTCAATCATTGTAGTACCAACACCTCTCATCAAAAGCATGTCTAATGTCTAACAACAACAAGCCACCAACACATGTGATTACATTCAAATAATTTATTTTTTCAAATTATTACTGATGTCCACGTCACTATAAACTCATGTCCGGTGTCTTTGTGTGAGTGCTTCATGAGTTTCAAATAAGTATTATGTCCTCATAGTCCTAGAAAAGTGACAACAATTAACAAATAAGCATCTTAGAAAAATGATATTCGATTCATATGCAAAGTTACAGAAACAAAAGATTATGGAACTTTTAACAAATAATAGTACCAAATCAAAGCTATGCATAATGATAACTCTACGAAATTTAAGAGCATAGCACTGTTACAAGATAATAACAAGTTAACCATTTAAACAGAATAAAAAACACATTAATCAGAAACCCTAAACCCTAACTTGGAACATCTTAATCAAATCTAAGCCCTCTCGCCTCTGATTCTGCCAGCAAGTTGAATATCCTTGCCATAATAGTAACTCTCTTATCATGAATAGCGTAAATATCAGTATCTTCAAACAAACTTACAAAATTCGCTTCAACAGTACTTTCTTGAACAGCAGAAACAACACTACTCTGAAACCCACTTGGGTTGGCCTAGTGGTATTGACTTGGAACCTGGGAGTGTGCTCCTCCTCAAGGTCTCAGGTTTAATTCTCTCTGGTGCCAATTTGAGGGGGTTAGTTTAGCTTCTTCAAAAAAAAAAAAACAACACTACTCTGGAACCTCAGACCAGTCTTGAATCCCGAGCAATTTCCCTCACAAGTCTCTGAAACTGAAGCTTCCTTGTTAGAAGTGCTCTTCTGGTAATTACGGATCTCACGAAGAGCAACCGTTCCATGACAAAAATGGTGTGGCTTCTTCACTGTTCCGGTTGCTAGAGCTGATTTTCGAGCGGCTTTAGTGGCAAGCTGCTTTCGTGGTGCTTTGCCGCCAGTATTGCGTGCTGTTTGCTTGGTACCTGCCATGCTGATTGATTGGATTGAAATGAGAGAGAGGGATTATGGTTATGTTGATTATGTTTTGTGAGAGAATTGGGATTTGGTGTGATATATAAAGGGAGTAAGATTTTGTTAAAATGTGTGAATTGTGAAAATTTGAGATGATGGTGAAATGAGAAGATAATAGCCGTTGATGGAGAGTTTATCAACTATTATAATGGTTTGGAAGGAAGATCATGCGGATAGCCAAAATTCTAAAGAGAGAGTTTGCTTCAATCTTATTTTCAAAGCTGAAAAACGCCACATCTAGTTGTTATAGTGACACATCTATATCAATGAGTCGTCAGGATTAATTATAAATACCTAATTAAGGGTTAAACAGAATCTTAAATATTTCCATAGTGTGGTGTGCACCACACTACGGAAATTGCCATTTTTCTCCACGCTGCAACCTCCCGGAAACACGTGGGGTGCATGGGTTTGTTCGCGTGGCGCACAAACCAACGACAATTTTCTCTATTTTCTTTTTTTTCATGTGTTTTTCATCCTTGAGATGAGCTTGGGACTTGGGATATAATCCCCCCAAGTTGTTTGTACATGATCTCCTTGATTCCATAACTTATATGAGATGTATTTGGTAGGCTTAATCCCATCATATATATAAATAAATATAAACTTAAAACACATATAGAGTTATCTCGTTATAGAAGAAAGAGACTCAAAATAAAGCAATACAATCTTCATCAAATCATGAGTAACTCACTCCAACCCCTTTATAAGGTTCTAAAATAAACAAAAAGAGACTCGAAAAAAACTATATATAAAAAAAACTTCACATGCCAAGGAGTCATTTGGTCCAGATGTTGACTTTAGGTCATTACACTCGTAAATCCATCTCGCCACATCTAATCAAGGGTCCAACTTAAGCCTGTTTCGTTAAAGGCCCAAATATATTATTTGCAACCTTATTCCATACAAGACTACAACCCAATTGACATGAGCATAGGATTTCCTTCGAACCATAACGCCTCCTTCCCTCCTTAACACATCAATGGTCAACGGTTACAGGACCACGCCAGTCGTAACCGTCTACCAACGGCTAATTCCTCATTATTTTCCATATAAAGTTTGCCATTTTTTTTTAGCAATCGTTTGCCACATTTTGACTAAAAATGTTTCTTTATACTAGAAATGTTAATTAAAGAAAGATTATCTATAATTAACATTAAGTGTGTTTGGATGGAGGAATGTTTTGAGGGAATGTAATGTTACGAGAGAATTCAAATACTTTGAGGTGAATTCCATTGTTTGGATAATAATTTGAAGAATTTTCAAAATGATAGGAATTTATGAAGTATTTTTTTCAAGTTAAATTTAGAGAATTTCAAATGACACCTAAAAGGTAAGAATTTCAAAAAATTTCATTGTTATAATCTTTCAAATTTTGCATTTTGGTCCTCAATTTTTTCAAAATTTCCAATTTGACCCCAATAAATTTCCAACAAATTATAATTTGACCCCTCAAATTTTTTGAAATTTACAAATTGACCCATAATTTCAATTTTCAAATTTGGTCCAAAAAAATAAAATTTATAAAAGTTCCCCAAAAATGATGACATTGAAATTTTTTATTACTCCACCCAAACAAAAGTATTCGAGAAATGAAAGAAATTTAATTGAATCATTTAAATTGCCTAGAATTTTAAACTCTTTAAAATTTACCAATTATCTCATCCAAACACACTATAACGGTTCATGAGAAATAATTTCAACATATATTTTCATAAAAAAAATCCCAACATATTTATATATTCGATATTCGAATTTAATTACAAACTTAACTTTTTGCACAAAGAAAAAGTAAGATTTGATTTTTTTCTGTTTTTCTGTGGGGAATGATATATCGTCAAAAAGGTAACTTCTTGCCAAAGAAATTCTCTGGAATGAATGCAGATACAGTTTGATTGTTTCTTTTCAATAAATTTAAGTGAGCAACTTTTTTCTTTTGACAAAAATTTAAGAGAAAACCCTGTCTGATATGATTTACCAAAAATAATACCATCGTTTATTATAATCGGCCAATATATATATGGTCAAAGTTAATGTTGATTGATTTTATATAAAAAAATTAATGTCTATTGACTAGTCTTATTTCACAAACATTAGAAGCACAGCTCAAATTTCATATATATAATAGAATGAAATGGTAGAGAAAACAGAAAAAAGCAATTGTCAGAAATCCCTTGTCAACAAAATGTCTATTTCAATTCATATATCTTTCTTGTTATTACTTGTGATTGTTATGTCTTTCAATAATTCAACTTTTGGTAGTAGAGTCTCTATTCAACCTTACGATCGACCTCCTGTGGAAAAAGTACTTTCCCTCTTTGTTGAAAATGATTTACCCGAAAATTCAGAAGAGTTACATTTCATCATTGTGAATGAAAAACCTAATTATGTTTTGAAACAAGGTGTACCTTTGAAATTTTTGACCAACTTTTTGCCAAAACAAGGTCAATTGACATGGTTACGTAAACAACCACTACATGCAACATTCAACTTGTATGATCCTATCGCAGAAGGAGATCATCAAAAAATCTTTTGGTCAGTAAGACAAGATGGTGTATATCATAGCTGGGATAAAATCAATTGGAATAAAAATAAAAATTGGAGCACTTGAATACTAGTATGTTATTCTACTGTTTCAACAATTAAATAAAGTATATTGTCCTACTAGTTTCAACAATTAAATAAAGTGATTTACAAAATACTCCAATATATCTTATGTTTTCAGTTTTTGATATTTGATACCATTATATGTTTTCCCATCTCATGTCAAAGTTGACCATAATTTTCATGATTTGACTTCTATTATACCATGTATTGAGGACACTGCTATTAACGATATGCATTAAATTTCAAACAAAAATAAAAGTGTTTTGCGTTTAAAATAGAATTATTTTATTTGTAAAATATTGTGATTATTTGTAAAATATTATACCATGTATTGAGGACACTTCTATTAACACGATCAACGTCGCTAAAAACGTAAAGGGTGAATATGCAAACAAACTCACATCACCCAAGTTAATAGACAAAATGCCAACAAATAATATGATAACCTCTAAATCATCAGAATATCTATCCTTTCGGATCTGCAACGTTGACGTCCAAAACATTGATTCAATATGTGATTGACTGAAGCTGATCTTTCAATATAAACCAAACGAACATTGCAACAAGACGCATGTGAAATCAAACAATGCTGCACAAGACGACGAACAACACGACGTCACACTCAAATGATGAAATCACAAAAAAACACAAGAAAAAACTTGATATATGTGAAAATCACTTATTTAGATTGAAAGAAAGTGAAGAAAAAAAATGCAGAGTTGATTCTAACTCAAAAATGACCTAAAATCAACTAAAGAGGTACCAATTCATCTGTCCATAATATTTGTTTAGAAAAACATATTATATAGTTCTCATATAAGTTGTATCATAAACATAAATTCACGCTAATCATATCATGATAACATTCATATTTTTGGAAAATAGTAAAGACAACATTATTTATGATAAATTACGAAATACTTCTTGATAGACCACATTTGACGTCACATTAATATCTTCATCGTCTTCTTTAGTGGTTGTCATCGTTTTGGTGGACCATAATCTTGTTAATCAATGAATGTAAACAAAAAGTAGTTTTGATTATGTGAAAACATGACCATAAGAAGGTTCATAGTTGATGAACATGCCCTTCGTGTGGAACATCAATCATGATAAGTGTTGACTTCATCGTGAACACACAATCAATAGCTCATTAAATAAAATAAATAGATTCATATGCATACAATTACAATGAAATAAAAACATGGACGTAAGAGATGAAAAAAAAGACAATTAAGTAACATACTTGAATTGGTCTTAACTTGTTGGTTGTCGTATTTTTTTATTTTTTGGAAGAAAAATTGTGGATTATTTAATTAGCATGCACGCGCGCACATATATATAATGTTGCTTTTGTAACCAAAAAAATATAATGTTGCTTTTTTAACTCAAGAAAATGAGGAGAAAAAATTATGGATTATTAAATTTAGGCATGGAAATTGTGAGATATAGTGGAACTTAATTTGCATGGAAAATAGACAGGTGAATGTTGGAAAATGTGTGTGGTGTGTAAATATTAAGGGAAATTTGAATTTGAAATTCATGTCGACTACGAGGATTTGCCAATTCAAACACCTAACTTATAATTAAACATCAAATGTGATCTAAACTTCTTTTTATTCTGCAAACTTAACACATTTTATTAAAAGGACTGAGAAAAGCATGAGATAAAGTCGTCTTTGCAAGAGCATGAGAACTTTCGTTTGCTTGACGTCTAGTAAACACAACTTCATAGTTTTACAATTTTTAACAATTATATCATACTCCAAATGATTCATCTTGTTGGAGTGCACATAATCAACCAACATCTTCAGGTCTGATTCAAAAATGACCTTATGATGACCCAAAGTTAAGATAAGGCTTTGAAGCAGCCCCAAAGTTTCACTCATCTACAGTTGTCATCGAAGCCCTCAAAACAACTCTCATCGCCTCAACAAGTTGTCCATCACCATCTAGTAAGACTGCTCCCATGCTAATTTTCTGATCACTTGTGAAAATTACGGTGTCAACATTACACTTTTAACCAATTTTCAAGGTTGATATGATGATGATAAAGCTCCAATCTTATTTCCAAGGTTGATCTTCAGTTTGAATTGTTTAGAAATCGCATTCCTCGTCTTCTTTTCATAAAAAATTGAACCCTAAACGAGTTTTGTTTCTTGCCCTATATAGGAAATCGTGACCCACCAGTTCAATAACAGAACGGCAAAATGTGCAAGCCTCCTCTGCTGAATGGGCATGAGACAGCGGCATGTCCATGACTATCTTCGCAGCTTGCGTTATGCGTAGCTGAAAGTAGCTGGGTCATTTATTTTCTTCAATTTTTGTCTCATTTCTCTTTACTAAAACGTTTGTGGTGATTATATCTCAAACTTCACCTGATACATTTTGTAAAAAGTACGGCATGACCACAACAATGTCTCGTTTGGGTTAATTGATATGGTTTAAAGATCTTTAGTGCAATTCTTTTATTTCATGATCATTTCTTCAACTTAGTACAAAACTTTCCTAAAACAATAAAATACATTCCTAAAAGACTACAAAAGTAATCATAAATGACACTAAAATATTGTCATGTCAAGGTGTCATCACTCATTATTAAAGTACTAAATAGTAGAAGTTTTTTAATGTGGCAACACATGTTAATATCATACAAGTTCATACTAAAATGTGGCAACACTAATATGTGTCAAACAACACGCCTTCAATTTGAAGTATTAGCAACATCAATATCATATTGACTTCCACAACTTAAATCAGCCATAACATGATCAATGATATTGTTCTAGGTGAAACTATGAGTACAGATGAATGCACATCAGATAAAATTGATTTGAGTTTGACGTTGATATCTACAATGAAGAAAAAGAAAAATACAAACCTATAACACTATAGTTGTCCATAATCAACTAAAGAATGACGGCACATTTTTTTTAATGTAATGAAACTCTTCAACTATGATGTACGAACACTTACACAAATTTCGGACACAACACTTTTACGAATTCATCGACATGGATAATAACTAGGAAATATAACATGATTCAAAGTAATCACATGTCTCAGTATCAGACACTAACACGTGTCAAACCGACACGCCTACAACCAAAAGTGACAATGCTACAAAGATTTTCAAGCCATCAAATTCCCATTACTGTCTACGAAAATGAGCATCAATAGAAATAAAACTTTTGATATGTTTGAGATCATAGTTCAAGAAATTTAAAAACATATAGTTAGAAATAGATAAAAAAAAAAAAAGAAAGATGTGAGTTTCTTTAATTAACTTGTTCTTTCTTCCATTCCATTTGAGAAAATGCATAGAGAGTTGGACAAAGAGAGCAGGGTTGTGGTTGAGCATGTGCTACCTACGAGTACAAACAGCAGCATTGATGAGTGCTTAAAAGTGATATATTTCATGTGTTAGTTTTGGCATTTTAGTGACTTGTTTTGCAAGATTATCTATGGAAAAGCTCCAATTTTATGCAAATATGTCATTTATGCTTTATGTGTCTTAGTCTACCCTTTTTGTGCAGGAAAATACAAGTAAGGACCAAGAAATCAACCAAAATACAAGGTCAACTCGCTTCAAGGCGACCACAACTCACTTAAGCGAGCAAGTTCCAAAGAGCATAAGGTCAGCTTGCTTAAGCGAGTGCAACAGGATAAGGCTACGTGGAAGTCATACAGTGGCCAGTGTGGGATTTCAAGGCTGTTCGCGTCAAGCGAAGGTTGTTCGCTTCAAACGAACGCTGACAGATTCCGCCATATAAATAGCTTTTCTCTCATTTTTTGAGATTATTTATTCATTGTTTTTGATATTTTTCCGATTTTTAGAGAGAGGGAGAGAGGGCATTTCTAAAGAGATAAACATGAAACAAGTATATTAGAAGTGGATTCTTCCCAAGATAGAAATCATGAATCTTGTCATGAATCTTCGTCTTTTCTTCCATTTTTGCAAGGCTACTATGAATGTAAGTAGCTAAACCTATCCTTTGGGGTTAGAGGTACTTGATCAAGTTAATATGTACTCTTTTTGATACTTAAATATATAATTCTAGCAATATTTTACTTGATGTTGATTTTATTCTTGTGTTTAATGTTATATTTATGATTTGAAATGATGTTGAAAGATGCTTTTGAATCTAGGGTTAGAATAATAATCTAGCAAAACTTTAATTCTAGACATGGAATTTAGGTTTTGATAATCACTTTGAATATTGGAACTCAAAGCTTTTGTATCGTTTAATAGTTCGGGAAATCGACAATACAACGATGCAATCGACTATGTGTTTGTTTAATAGTTTGGGAAATTGAGATTTAAATGATCCATTAGAAATCACGACATCATTTGGACACGAATGATGTTGTTGAGCGATATGTGATAATATCGAGTAAAGCTAGAATCCGTTTAAGCGATTATTAGAATGCACTATTTAATGCCTGGTAATGACTCTAACCCCAGGCGTGAATTGCCCGACCTCGTCTAAATTTTATTGCTATATTCCAATTTAGATTAGTTTTTAACCAATCAACCATTTGAACCATAAGTTTATAACGATATCGATTGTTGAACGTCTTGAATATCGCGCTAGTCCATGTGGAGACGTGCACAAAAATACTTACTTTTGATACAACATCAAGCATCACGAGACAAACGACTCCATTTATCTATGTACTAGGTGGAAACCCGTGTGTTGCATGAATTTGATAATAATCTGTGTTAAAAAAAAATGAGTTAATAAATTATTATATATATTTATATAAGTGTGTAATATGTTTACCAATTGATTTAAATGGTAAAATTACAAAAAAAATATATTGAACACAAAATTGACAACAAACTATACGATTAATGCACTATAAATATGTGATTCACACAATATAGTTGATGGTTAATAAATTTAAAAAGTGTTGGAAATCATTATTTTAATATTGGAACACTCAAAATAATTAGAAATTGCAAAGACAAATTATTTGTTTTAATATAATTAGAGAGACAAATACATATATGTAATCAGTGTGTAATATCTGCACGTGAAGGAACTAAAGTTGCCAACCTTTATAGAAAAGTGTTTAACATTTATAAATTAAGAGACAAAAATAAAATAAAATAAAATATTTAAGATACTATTGTGAAATTTGAAAATAATTTAAAAGACAAAAATTGTAAATTAATCTTAAAAAAATAATACATATTAGATGCTAATTTTTACTTTTTTATTTATTCATGATAGTTTATGCATAGTATTCTAAAGGGACAACTGATTTGAGGCAGATGAATATTGTAAAAGGGACATATATATTGAGATAAAAGGAATGGTATGTGTCAATGAATGTTCACTATGTAGATAAGAAATCGACTCACTCGCAATATCAAAGGATGAACTTCCTCTTTGGAGGGTGATATAATTTTTTTTCTATGTAAAAAATGAGTGATATGCGATACTTAAATATAGAAACACATTTTTTTTTTCTTCATGCATATGCAATCTCCTTTTATTTGTTCAGAAAAAAAAACCTTTTAGTGTAACAAAAAAAATAACTTTTTTGTCTTTTTAGTTTATAGATATGAGGTTTTTTTAGAGGGGACAAGGTCAAACTCAAGTCTAAGAATGACTCAAGGTTCAAATTCAGAACATTATGCAAAATAACCTCACAACTAAATCAAGCTCTGAAACCACTAAGTCATAATAACAGGGCATCAACACGTTAAAAATGAAGCATCAAAATAACCATTCTCACAAAGATAAACATGCTCATTCTCTTTGGCACTACTTTCTAACTTTCTCTATCAACATATTGGTTTCTACCCGATTAACCAACTTCTTCCAAGATTTGAAACTTATTTTAGCAACATGATAGTAAAATATGTTCGTTTTTCTTGACATTATTTTCTAACAACTTTCTCCATCAATATATTGGTTTCTACCATTTTAACCAAGTTCTTCCATGGCTTCGAAACTTATTTTAGCAACATGATAGTAAAAAAAAAAACTATTTATCATATGACCATTCTCATGAGACAATTTTATTACTTTGTCTTTTTTTTCCCTCCTTCTAGATTGGAATAAAGTTTGCAGTACCTTAGAACAATAATATAAAGTAGGTGTGGCGTGGATCCCTATTTTAAACAAAATGAACATTTAGTCCCCTTTCTAGTATTTTAAAATTATTTCTAAAACATATCATCATACTTAGTTGATTTGATTTTTGAGTTTGATTTATTCATAATAAAATTATAAAGTACGATATGACAACCACCCAACAACTTGGAAATAAAAACAAATTAAAGGCTTGTAAGATCATGAGAGTAATCCAACAATTACAAACGAACTCCAATGAAGTAAAAAGATGCATACGATTATTATGATCTTCCACATTATACATGTTCATGTGTCAACCTTTTTTAGGGAATATATCAACCAATTTATCTTTTAAAAATATAAACCCAAATACACAAAAATAAAAGGAAAGGAATGAACAAAAAAGGAGAACTAACTCACCTAGCAAAGCAGAAAAGCAGAGGTTATGGAGATAAAGGAAGACGAACATGTATATGTCACATGTGATAAGACAATTATTATTTGTAAAACATGAAGCTTAGTAACATTAATTGAAGGTAAAGCAAATAATTATTATAACTTCATTTCTTCTTAAACAGTTTCATTGCTTCTTGATGCTATTTTCCTCTCACTAGGCTGGAATGTAGTTTCTAATGACATATTAGTTTAGGTGATGGTGATTGCTAATATAGATTTAGTGACCTGAAAAAGATATAGAAGATATTCTTTTTTGTAAGATCATGGTAGTCACCAAACAATTACAATTTCCAAACCCAACAGTTCTCAGACAAATTTCTTAATAATTGAGTCACATAGATCATTCAAACACGATATTGTCTATGCATCACCTACCACTATAAAAACAACTTGAAATGAACCCTTAGAAAACCTTAACAAGAATACAAATAGATAAAAAAAAAATTGATGTAGGACGGTTTCAACAGTATTTTTATTTTAGTCCAATTTTAATAATTTCTGTTTCATTTTCTATTTTTGATTTTCAGTCCATTAGGATTTTGTTATTTCCCTAGTATTTAAACTTAACAGTTGTAACAAACAAGGCAACTTTGATTCATTCAATAGTATTTCAGAGAGTTTTCTCAATTTCTGGTGGATTCCAGAACGATATTTTCGCAAGTTTGTCGCTTGCAAACTTGTTTCTTTTCAATCTAGGTTTAACGTTTGCTAAACTTTGCTTTCAATTGTGTCAGTTAATTGGTAACAGAGCAGGTTTCTCCTGTTATTTTCCTAATGTGATCATCCATGGGAGATCAACCGGTGAAGAAAGCAGAGCTTGAGGGTATATTCGGTGCTTTTAGCACAACTATCAATGCTTTGACTGCACAAGCGACGATGTTAACAACTCAGTTGAATAACCACGCCAACAACAACAACAACAAAAGCAATCAAAACAAGGGAGCTGGACCAATTAGGGTTCAACATGGTAGAAATAATCGAATTTTTTAGGATTCAAGTTTTTCAAAGATGGAGGAGACTGATGTGGCAAATATTGAATATATTGATAAAATTAAGGCTGCAGAAGAAAAATCAGAAATAGAGAATACATTTTATGTGAGCAGTTCAAAAGGTAAAAACTACTGGGAGGAATTGCTAAAAGACAAATATCAAGAGCAAAAAGTTGAAGAGCAAAATGCCTTGGGCAAAGGGAAGCGAAACTGCACAACATTACTCGGGGAAAATTTTGCTCGTCTAGAACGTGTAGACTCCGACTGCGAGGATGATGATTATGAAGTGGATCTTATTGATTGTGAATAAAATTCAACAGGAGATACTACTACTAGATGATCTTCCAAAAAGAAAGCTCATAACACAAATTCGCCGCCTTTAATGGAAGGCAAAGGAATATCACTAAAAGTGCTCGATTTTACTCAAAGTCAGAAAGCTTATTTCCTTTAGATTTTAGTGAGGTTTGGGGTCGACCCCAAACCAATCAAAATCGCCAACCCTAACCTCATTAAAATTTGAAGGAAAAAATCTCTCTGACTTTGAGTAAAACCAACCACTTTTAGTGATCTTCCATCACCTTCCATTATAGGCGGTGGATCTGTGTTATGAGCTTTCTTTTTGAAAGGTATTCTAGCAGTACTGGTACCTATTGAATTTGAATCACTATCAGTAAGACCCACTTAATAATCATCATCCTCGTCGTCGGAGCCTATACTTTCTAGACGAGCAAAATTTTCCTCCAGTAATGTTGTGCGGTTTCGCTTCCCTTTGCCAAAGGTATTTTGCCCTTCAACTTTTTGCTCTTGATATCTGTCTTTTAGCAATTCCTCCTAGTAGTTTTTACCTTCTGAACTGCTCACAGAAAATTTATTCTTTATTTCTACTTTTTCTTCTACGGCGTCAATTTTATCAATGTATTCAAAATTTGCCACATCAGTATCCTCCACCTTTGAAAGACTCGAATCCTCAATACTTCAATTGTTTCTACCACGTGGAACCCTAATTGGTCCACCTCCCATGTTTTGATTGGTTCTGTTGCTGTTGTTGGCGTGGTTATTCAATTGAGTTGTTAACATCGCCGCTTGTGAAGTGAAATCATCGATGACCGTAGTAAAAGCCATGAATGTACCCTTAAGCTCTGCTTTTGTCATCGGTTGATCTCCCATGGCTGATCACGTTAGGAAGCGCTAAACCTAGATTGAAAAGAAACAAGTTTGCAAGCGACAAACTTGTGAAAATAGGGTTCCGGAATCCACCAGAAATTGGGAAAACTCTCTAAAACATTATTGGATGAATAAAAGATGTCTCTTATGTTACAACTGTTAAGCTTAAATACTGGGGGAATAATAAAACCCTAATGGACCGAAAATTCAAAATAGAAAATAAAACAGAAATTATTAAAATTGTACTAAAATAAAAATACTATGGAAACCCTCATACATGAATTTTTTTATCTATTTGGATTCTAATTAAGGTTGTACAAGGGTTCATTTCAAGTTGTTTTTACGGTGCTAGATGATGCATAGACAATCTCGTGTTTCAATGATCTATGTGACTCAATTATTAAGAAAATAAAATTGGGGTAAATGACGGTTATAAAGGGTGAGATTAAATGTGAAAAGGATTAAATACAAAACCATAGATCATAGCATTGTTACAAGATATTAGAGAACCCAAAATGGAGTAATATATCATCAAATGGTAAAAGGGTTTATTTCAAGATTGAGGGTGTAAGGGAATGAAACTCGAGTCTAGTGAGATCTTGTGTGTTTCTGTGCACATAACTTTCATATCGATGATTAATAAATTTAGTAACATTAAGATGTGTCTCTATTACCTGCAGATCTCATGAAGTGCAATGATTTCGAGGCCGAAATGGTGTGGCATCTTCACTCCTCCGGTTGTCGGATCTGATTTCCATGCTCCATTTAATGGCTATTTGTTTGCACGATTCTTTGCCTCCAATGGATTTGCGACTTGTTTGCTTCGTACGTGCCAAGGTGGTTGAATGGATTGAAATACAAAAGAAATTAGGGTTTGTGATTTGGGATTCATTGAGAGGAAACAGGGATTTGGTGTGATATATAAAGGGTGAGATTATGAAGGGAAGGGTAAACACAGGAATTGTGAAAATATTTAGGTTGGTGAAAAGGGATGGTAGGAACCGTTGATGTAGATTTTATCAACGGTTGTTCGCATCTGAATGGAACATCATACGGATAGCCAATTCCAATTGAAATTTTGATATTGCAATAATTTTTTACAACTACAAGATATTTTCTTCTAAATATAACAAATAAATAAATTGAAATAGTTTCTTGCTTTCTTAATTGCAGTTTTGGTCCCTTATTTTTATTATTTTGCAGTTTTGGTCCCTCTATTTTAAAATTTAATAATTTTGGTCCCTTCATCTTATTTTTTTAACTAATGTTGGTGATATTATATGTTTTAAAAAAAGTAGTTTAAGATTTGAAGATGAGAAAAGATGAACGCCACTGAAATTGTAACAGCGTTTGTAAAAATTTAATTTGTTTTTATGTAGTAAAAATTTAATGAGCTTCAACAAAATACAAATCATCCAACAAAATACAGATCATTCGGGGGAAAAAAAATACAAATCATTTGGAAGAAAAAGATTTCGAATCTTGGCTGTAACAATCTTTAGTCTGACTTAGTTTACCTATCGCCTAAACCCTGTTGTTGACGCCAAGTTTGATAAGTGTCAAAAAGAAGTTAAATAGACTATATATTTTAGGCACTTTGATTACTTGGTTTGCAAGTTATCCTGCGAAAAGCGCACAAATACTGAAGAATCATTCAATTATGCTTTTCACATCTAATGCCAACTCTTTGTAGGAAAATACACGCCTGGACACTTTAGAAGCAAGAAAAAATGAAGAAATGCAAAGGACAACTTGCCACGGCGAGCTCAAAGGCGAGCTGAGGCAGAAAGTGAAGTTACTTGCCTCCTACTCGCCATGGCGAGTAGCATCAGCAAGAAATAGGCAGAAGTACATGTTTACTCGCCATGGCGAGTGAAGTTACCAGGGAGGCGAGTTAAGGCGGTCTAACCCTCAGAGCTGACGTGGCAGAAACCCACTGGGGAAGAAAGCTCAACTCGCCATGGCGAGCACACCTACTCACGAGGCGAGTTGAGTAAGAAAAAAGGTATAAAAGGCCTTTCAAACAGATCTATCAGGGACCATCTGATGCAACTTTAGGAGGAGAGAAAATAGGGGAAAACACAGAGAGAACCTAAAGAGCAAGGAGCACAAGGATTGAAGGAAGATACAAGATCATTGAGACATCATGGCTTGGTTCCATTCCATCTCTCCTTTTCTCCTTGTACGGTTACCATGACAATGAGTAACTAAACTCTTTTTGTTGGGATTAAATGTGATTAACTCTATTAGTATGTATTTTCTTTGATTGGGATGTTGTGTGATTCTAACTTATCTTATGATATTGATATTATTCTTGCTTCCTATGTTTTGATCTTATGGATTTGAATTGTGATTGAAAAATACATTTCGAATCTAGGTTAAAATAATCTTCTATCAATACTTTTGTTCTAGACATGGAACTTAGGTTGGTAATCATTTTGAATATTGAAACTTAAAGCTTTTGTATCATTGTATAGTGTGAGACATCGATGATACAACGATACAATCGACTATTGGATCGTTTAATCGTGCGAGACATCGACAATTAAACAACCCAATAGAAATCATGATATCATTTGCACACGAATGATGTTGTTGAACAATATGTGATAATATCGAGTGATAATTAGAATCCGCAACCCAAATCCGAGAATATGTACTAGTAGGTTGATGAAGTTTAATCCCAGCATACTTATTTCCCTGTTAACTCTCATCCCATTTATAAATTCTTAGTTGATAGTATATGAAACAAAACCATCGGAAAACCCTAGCTCAAAACGATATCGATTGTTGAACGGCTTAGAATATCGCACTAGTCCATGTGGAGACGATAACAAAAATACTTACTTTTGATACTACATCAATTACTAAGTGCACATTTCCTTATGAATTATTGGATTATTAAAAGTAATTTAAAATGATTACAAGGGGAGAACACTTCATTCTCTCTCCTCTTCTCCGGTGTTCTAACTAACACAGGCGATAGTTACCGGTGTTCGTCAGTGGTGCACTCCGGCTCTTCTTCAAGGTTCTGCTCCTCTATTGAAGACTTGGTTCTACTTCTATGGTTTTCCGTTGATTCCCTTTCTGTGAATTGTTACTCCTCGGTGCTACAATCGGTTGTCCTTTCTACTTCTCTGGTACGTCTTTGCGCTCCCAGAGCTATTTCTTGGTAGATATCGGTGTTCTTCTTCTTTATATTGCTCGTCGGTGTTGTTATTGGTTTCACACGTTATTTCGTTCTTTATATTGTTGAATCGATTAGCGTGATTTTCATGTTTTTCCATTGGAATTTCCTACATCTGTTGTGGCGCCAGAGGAAAAAAAATCGTTTTCTCAAACATTTTCAAATACTTGCAATTTGCCTCTATGCCAGCTTCCCCCAAGAACGGTTAAAAGGGACTCTGTTAATGTGAAAATCTCTCAGCATGAGTATGAATTAGGGGTAGAGGATGGTCATCGAATCTTACATACTAGGTTAACTCTTCAAAAGGGGGATTCTCCCCTAACCACACATGACCTTTACAAGAAAATGTCCTCTCTATGGCCAATTTTGAAAAATTTGAATATTGTGCCCCTTTGCAAAGGATTCTTTGCACTTCAATTTAACACGGTTTAAGAGATGCAAAAATTATGGTCTTTAAGGTTGTTGAATATCAAACCAGGCATCTTGAGGTTTTCGTGTTGGACAAAGGACTTCAATCCTTCCAAACAAAAACTTTTACATGCACAAGTTTAGATTCGAATTATGAACCTCCCCCAAGAGTATTGGAGACCAACATTGCTTTTCGAAATTGCTTCTAGTTTGGGCACCCCCGCTTTCCATTGATGAATCCACAAAAAATCGTCTTTTTGTCAATTATGCACGTATTTTGGTTGATATATACCTATATATGGAGATTGTATTTGGCAAACCCTAAATATTTGTGATTGTCATGTTGACAGTTCTGTTTATATTTTCTGTCATTTTTGTTGGTTGTTGAATCTATCTTGGTGGGATAGATGTAATTGTTTTGATATTTGGTCTTTTCTTTTATAGTGTTAGTTCATTTGCTGGTTTGGGCTGCATATCTTTGTTTAGGAGTATAGGTTTCTTTGCAATCTGCAAAGCTTTTGTTAGAAGCTTGAAGTTTCTTGGCTCCTAAGGGAAAGTCTAGGCTTATAATTTCTCATGTGTAATCTCTATTTATATACGGTTTGAGCCTTCTCCCGACTTTTACTGCTTTCTTGTGCCTTTATAAAATTAAAAAAAAAAGCGCTTTAAATTAAGGTTTAGTTTCATATTTTGGCCATTGTGCAATTTTGACTCCCCACAACTTTAGAATGGACCATCAAAAAACTTTTTTGATTGTTTAAGATATTTTTCCGTGGAAAACTAACTAGACTTTTTTTCTGTTTTGAAGAAATTAACTAGAGACTTATCATCTAAAATAGGATTTTGTTTAAATTTAAAGGACCAGACTCTTCCAACATAATCCTTTTACATATAGGATCTAACTCATAACATATTAAAGGAAGGATAATGCTTCGTCTAACGAAAGGCACAAATACGAAAGCCACGAAATGACAAGAACCGTAGATTAACACAACCACACGATCATGATTTGTGTGAAAGTTGGAGTTAATAGTATTTTATTTTTGTGAAATAGGACATAGTTGTATTCTAGTTATTCTTGTGAAATTCCTTCGTGGCATTTAGGAGTGCTCATTGGTGGATAATGCTTTGTCTAACGAAAGGCACAAATACGAAAGTCACAAAATGACAAGCACCGTAGATTAACACAATCACACGATCATGATTTGTGTGAAAGTTGGAGTTAATAGTATTTTATTTTTGTGAAATAGGACATAGTTGTATTCTAGTTATTCTTGTGAAATTCCTTCGTGGCATTTAGGAGTGCTCATTGGTGGAT
>Ga0228711_1006169_pt1 | contig 17967 bp, 10 predicted proteins | sample MedpolnodulmetaG_2_FD_177996 | JGI IMG/M metagenome (GOLD analysis project Ga0228711, IMG submission 177996) | Root nodule microbial communities from Medicago polymorpha collected in Santa Monica, California, United States - brown nodules | ecosystem: Host-associated > Plants > Roots > Nodule...
GAGAATCAAACCACAATTTTTTTTAAGGAATTAAACCACGATTATAAAGTTGTAAAAAGAACAATATTAAAATATAGTAATAATTTTACCATGCATATAAAAAAGAGTTAAATAAGCTTTCGGTCCCTATAAATATAGTCAATTTTATTTTTTAGTCCTCATAAAAAAAAATGACATGTTTTGGCCCCAATAAAAAAATCCAGCAAATAGTTTTAGTCTCTATTAAATTAAAATTTGTTTAATTATGATTAAACTCTGAAACTTTTGAAGGTTTTTATATATACTTGTTTAGAACATTATAATAAGTTCCTCCACAAAAAATGTGCTCAAAAATTGATTTTTAAGCCAAAAGTTTACTACTTTTATCTTGAAATTTTGATGTTTAAAAAAATCATATTTAATTCTTTAGATGATAAAAAGTTATAATTTTTGGAAAAATAGTTTTTTTTTTAATATTCTTAACAAGTCTGTCAAAAAACTTTCAAAAATTTAAAAGTTTAAGCATAACTTCACAAATTTTAATTTAATAAGGACAAAAACTATGTGCTGAAATTTTTTATGGGGACCAAAATATATCCCTTTTTATATTAGGACTAAATGAAATTAGATATATTTATAAGGACCAAAAACTTATTTTACCTTATAAAAAATCATCAATATTCAAATAGAACAAAATTAACATTAGAGGTGTAGATAAATAGTGTAAACATCACCATTCTTAATAAGTGTAATAATGTAATTACCCTTTTAAAAAAAATATAGGTTCTTCAATGTGCGGTTTCATGATTAATTTTGGGTGATGAGCTGATATATTTTTAACAATGCAAAGAAATAATTAAACATAGGTAAAAGTTTTATAGTCCTATATCATTGTTGAAAAAGACTTTATTTTCTTATTGATAGTTACGTGTGTTACTTTACTTACATAAAGATAAAACAAAGATAACTATATGGCTAATCACAACAAAAGATTAATTATATACGATAAATAAAATACAGGTTTTGGAAAAAGTGCAGCGAGAGTCGAAGCACGTCCTCTCATTTGTATAAGTTGCGTAACAAGCTACATGTTAAGCTTAAAATTTGGGCTTATTAAAATATGACATAAGCAGCTTATGACATTGTGATAAGCTGTTTTTATTGATTTACCCAAACACCTTTAAAAAAGCTTATGTTAGTAGATAAACCCACATAAGTTTCGAATAAGCCAATCCAAACGGGACCGTCAAAATCAGACCGGACATTAAACCGGTATAGGCATGGGTTTGAGGTTCAAAGGTTCAACTGCGGTCGGACCGGGATTCAACCGGTTTTATAAGTTCTATATAAAATAAAATAAAATAACATTAATATTCATTATTTAAACAAAAATATTTACGTTTTTGTTTTATAAAACCTTGGCACTTTTGCTTGACCAAAAAAAAAAAAATACCTTGGCACTTTTTACTTTAGTCTATACATTTGGTTTTAAGCTTTTATTGTTTTTATATTAATAATTATTTGGTCCAAGCCCACTAACATAACCCTAAACTTACTGAATGAAAAAACAGCCGCCACCTCTCTCTATTCAACCCTTCTTCTTGTTGGTTTATGGATTGAAGAGCATGCTAATTTCTTTTTTCTCTTTTCAATTATTTCGTTTCTAATCTCTTACTCCCTTTTTTCTCTATCTTCTCTATCCTTTTAAATCTTGTAAGATTGTATTTTGAACCCGTGTAACTGGATCTGTGAATGAAAACGAAGAAGACAGATTCATTTTGAATCAAAGCCGGTCCAACCTCTATAAGCTATCGAACCGCCGGTTTTCCGGTTTTCTTACTGGTTCTGTGACAGTCCGGTTTTCAGCTTCTTCCGGACCGGACATAGATCCGGTTCACGGTTCAACCGGTCGGCCCGGCCCGGTTTTGATAACCATGCCTATATGAATGAGTGAGAGCCCATAGCTCGAAGCTTTTGTTCTGAACTTCAAAACCTCACTCATGGCACTCTCTAACACCACCCAAATTCGAACCTTCAATCCCCTCAACCCTCAAAAACCAACACACCCTTTTCCTTCTTCCCATCTTTCCTTCTCTTTTCCCTCTCACTTCACTTCCAAATCCCTCATCGCCACCAGCAACACTAACATGTTCCGACCTCATTCCGGCGACTTTGAACTCTCTACTTTAACAGCTTTATCTCCATTAGACGGCCGTTATCGCCAAAAAGTTCAAGAATTAGCTCCTTTCATGAGTGAATATGGTCTTAATTACTTTAGGGTCATTGTTGAGGTACAACTTTTTTTTCTTTTTTTTTTTCTCTCATTTTTTGATGACCCTTTTGATTAAAGTACCCTTTTTTATTGTTATGTTTGTGTTTATATGAACTCAATTACTATAGGATCATTGCTGAGTTACCCTATAGTTTTTTCCTAATTTTTTTGATACCCTTTTGTTAAAGAACTGTTTTTTATTATTTGTCTAATGTTATGTTTGTGTTTATATGGAGTGAATTACTATAGGGTCATTGGTGAGGTACCCCATTATTTGTTCTTCGATTTTTTCGCTACCCTTTTGCTTAAATAACTCCTTTTTATCATGCTTCTAATGTTATGTTTGCGTCTATATATGGACTCAAGTACTATAGGGTCATTGTATTTGTTGAGGTACCTGTTATCTATTTTTCTTCAATTTTGTTAGAACAAAAACTAGTAACAGAAGATTAAAGATAATGTAGCTCGCAATCAATGGAACACAATCGTTTGTTTACGCAATTTGGCCAATTGTGTCTGCCTATGCGACTATAGAGTAGCTATAGTTCCGAATATTATTTGAGTGAATTACGGTTTACAATGTTACAAGTCATATAAACAATATCATGGCTAGAACAATATCCCTGAAACGTACCGTGGGATAAGGAACCTTTGCCAGCTCATCTCCCCTGCTCCTTGCCACATTTCTGTGTCTATATATCAGTCATATTCAACAGATTTTGGACACCCTTTTGTTTAAAGAACTCTTTTTTATTGTTTTTCTAATGTTATGTTTCTGTTTATGTTGTTATAGATTAAATGGTTGCTGAAGCTTTCTGAAATTAATGAAGTCACTGAGGTTCCTGCCTTTAGTGAAGATGCTAAGTCTTTCTTAAAAGGTTTGATTGATGACTTTAGTGAAGATGATGTTAAGGAGATTAAAAAATTTGAGAGGATTACGAATCATGATGTTAAAGCTGTGGAGTATTTCTTGAAACAGAAGTGCCAATCAAATGCTGAAATTGCCAAGGTTGTGATTAACTTTATGTTATTTTTTTGTGCTTTGTGATTGTACATTACTTTCTGTTTGAGTTTTGTGTCTGTTTGGATAAACAATTTAATGAAACACTTATGTACATGTGATCAGATGTTCCCATAAGCTATCACAAGTGCTTATATCAGTAGATTAGCTCAAATAACTAATCCAAACAGACCCTTGATGGCATTGTGTAATTTTTAAACAAATATTTTTCAACAGGTGCTTGAGTTTTTCCACTTTGCTTGCACATCCGAGGATATAAATAACCTTGCTCATGCTTTGATGCTGAAAGAAGCAATGAATGCTGTTATGTTTCCTGTCATGGATAAAATAATCAAAGCTTTGTGTACAATGGCCAAAGACAATGCCAATGTTCCTATGCTTTCTCGCACTCATGGCCAGGTAAGCTGATTTGTGCATTATTACTTGATTATTTAAGAATCAATGTACTATTGTAGATTGTAATATTGAGATATTGAAAATAATGCTGACTCAACAACTATTTCAGTTCGTTAACATTATTATTCTTCAATTTTATTAGTTGCCAGATTTTCATTGTTAAACCGTCTTGGTTGAACTTGATGATTTTTCTGTGATATTCTTCAGCCAGCTTCACCAACAACTTTAGGGAAGGAAATAGCAATATTTGCTGTGAGGCTAAGCAGAGAAAGGAAGGAACTATCTCAGGTTGAGATTTTGGGGAAGTTTGCCGGTGCAGTTGGAAATTACAATGCACATCTTGCTGCATATCCTGATGTTAACTGGCCTTGCATTGCACAAGAGTTTGTACAGTCTCTTGGATTAGGTTTTAATCCTTATGTTGCTCAGGTGTGTTATCAAAGTTTTCTTATTTTTATTTCGTTTTGTTCTATTCTGGTTTAACACAGTTTTACACATATATAGTTATATCTTGAGTGCGTATAAAATTGAAGTTAGCACTAGGAGATAACAATCATTTAATCATACATACCGATTTGTTCACAAGATGGTAATTTCATGATTCCTTCTGATTATATTACTCCCCTTGGTTAACAGATTGAAACCCATGACTACATGGCAAAGATTTTTCATTCATTCATTCAATTCAACAATATACTAATCGACTTTGACAGAGACGTATGGGGCTATATATCTTTGGGCTACTTTAAGCAGGTGAGTTTTCTAATACATTATCTATGACCAGAGTGTGGCACCCTACTTTTTAGCAAAACAACAATCGTTTTCATTTTTCATAACTGGTTTTTTTTGCAGACCACTAAGGCTGGGGAGATCGGGTCTTCAACTATGCCTCACAAAGTGAATCCCATTGATTTTGAGAACAGCGAAGGCAACTTAGGTGTGGCTAATGGAGGTTTTTCTCATCTAAGCATGAAGTTGCCGATTTCACGTTGGCAGGCAAGACTTACTTTAGTTTGATTTTAATGTTCTTTGTTTTATTCCGATCACTATGTGTTGGCATTATTCTAAACTATGACACTGAGAAGATTTTACAATGAGTTTAATTTTGATACACTGTCGGTATAAAAAGTTTACATTGCCAGTAAATCACAACCAATCATATGTGTGACTTTAGAAGTAGTTATGATTATAATCAAATATTTTTATTGATCTGACTATCGTGGTTGATTTTTCGTGTAAAAAATCTTTACTCTGACATTGTATGTAAGTGAAATCCTTTTACAAAATTACATCTTCTGAAAGTGGTTAGTATAGTTTTGTTTAGTAATGTGTGTGCGCGTGCTTGCGTGAAAGAGTGACCTAAGCTATCCTAGTGTATGGACCTTTTATCATAATTTAGTGTAGGTGATAGTCTAATTGTGTGCCAACTGCTGATACAAACAAAATTCAGACCAAATTGTCATAAAAGAATAAAAAAAATTAACTGTTTTATTGAAATTGTACAGAAAATGGAAAATATAATTCTTCCCAAGTGTTTTCTCTTTATTCTAAACTACTCCTTTCACACGAAAGCTATCCCATTACAAATTAAATCCCTCTATTCTGATTTCCCCTATTTATCTCATTGATCCCTTCTAAGTTCTCAATAGCAAGTAGATCTTAGAATTAATACTTTTTAGTTTGTGCTTTTTTGTTTTGCAGAGGGATTTGACTGATTCAACTGTCTTAAGGAACATGGGTGTAAATTTTGGTCACTCTCTTCTTGCATATAAAAGCACACTTCAAGGAATTGGGAAGCTTCAGGTGTGCAATCCAACATTTGATTTGTGCTACTTTTATTTTTTTTTAGGTTGTGCATGATTATCTTTAATGATAATAAAACATTATATTTATTATTATTATTGCTATACATTTTGTTGCCCCAACTATTAGATTCATTGTAGTTAGTATACTGTTTATATGAGGAGGATGTATGTACAGTGTTGCAGTCATTGATTATTTGCACAACTACAGTACAATTTTGTTATGTTTTCCTATTAAATCTTGAGAAAAAACAGTCTGCTTTCACTTACTCATTGAGCTTTCTTGTAAATGTTATAATTAACAATTCACAATTTAGGTCAACGAATCTCGCTTAAGTGAAGACTTGGACCAGTGCTGGGAGGTGCTTGCTGAACCAATCCAGACGGTATTTATATTCTTCTGTCTTTACATTTTTATCTAGTTTAATATTTTTTATATTATATTGAATGCCTTAAATATATTTGTGACTTGAGTCCATTGATGTTCTTCAGTGCACGATGTGTGGTTGTGCACTTGGTAGAACAACATTAGGAGAGTTTTTTTCTTAAAAGTTTACTAGCTGATGACACATTATGGGGGAAAGGGCCTGTTAATCTAGTTTAAAATTTTATTAAATACTTCCACAACTACAAATACTAATCGAGTCAGTTATTGTTTTCAATATAAATTTGCAATGATACTGATGTTTTAGGATGGAATGTGTTCAAATTAGTGTGCTTTTCTTTGATGCATACTTCATTTAGGACTTTTCATGATTCACTTCACAAAGGAAATCAGATTGTTGTATTAGTTTGGTAAAAGTAAAACTAAACCAAACCGTTAATGGTTTGTCATGAACCGAAATGGTATAAAGGTTAAGTGCACCTGTTTTGTGGTTTTGAATTGAATCAGAACTACCTTTACAAAAGAACCAAACTGTACTTTTTTGAACTGAGCTGATTCTTTGTGAACCGAACTGTACCAAATTGCTATTCTTAACTGATAATTAAAACTGTTGAAGAAAAACCAAAAACTGAACCATATTGAATATTATAACTCTGAAAAAAACAATAACCAAACCGAAGGGAACCCAGCTGTGATGGATAGTTCACATACTAAACGGTTTTTTTAACTGCCCTACCTTTTGTTGTTGCTTGTTGCTATTAACCTTTCAAAATCCTGCAATAATAATATAGTATGCAAATTCTTTATTTAGGTTATGCGGAGATACGGTGTTCCCGAGCCTTATGAGAAGTTAAAAGAGCTAACAAGAGGAAAAGCAATTACCAAAGAGAGCATAAGAGACTTCATCGAAGGCTTAGATATTCCACAAGATGCAAAGGCCTATCTCTTAAAGTTAACGCCGCACACTTACGTTGGATCAGCCGTTGAGTTGGCCAGAACTATAGAACATGAAGTGAATAATATTTTGAACGGAGTAATCTCATAAACAAGTGGTTGAAACTTGAATCAGTTCTATAGAGATTTTGCTTAATTAGTGAGAGACTACTTTGCTGACAAATGACAATACAATTTTGTGACCTGATACTCACCATCGATGATCATCAGTCGGTAAACGTTCATTTATGAAAAAGGGCATGATTCGGCGATTATGAAAAACCATAGTGATGTAGAATGATATTCAGGATTTAAGTTTTGACTGATAGGGAAATTGTATTGTTGTCGAGTTTGTTGCAATTCGGAAGTGTTGGACCTTAATAAGAGCATAGGTCTGATAATTCAAACAATCCAGCTATGGATTGACTCCAAAATAACAGAATTTCTGAAATCTATTTTCCAAATATCTAAATGCATTAGGAAAATTTCATTTCTCTTTTCATATGAATGTGTTTGGGATTTCAATTTCAATTGTATGTGAAATGAACTGTAATTCCTTCAATTTTTACATGTTTCTGTGGTTCAATGTATTTTTACACGATTAATCAAACATAGCCTAAGGGTTATTTTTATAAAAACAAATAATTGAGTTTCTGTTGAATCAATTTTGTCAAAGGTAATTAAATAAAACTTTTTTTTAAAAATTTAATCAAATTATTGAGCACTACATTAGATTGGCAGTGGCACCGCGTTTTGAGATGAAATAAAGATAAAAGGACAAATATTCTTAAAGCATATTATGATATCAAGATATGAATGAACCTTTTTATTGTTATTCTCTGGTTGTAATTGCAGCACTGGGAATCTTGGTGGTTCATATTTTGAAACACCATGACTGTCCTCCAAGCATTTTTTGTGACAGCAATTTCTCTAGTACAAGAATCATTATCAATTTGTTTAGATTCATTTATGTTGTTCTGACACTTTGTGAGAATGTTTAATGCAGACCAGTGAACTCTATTCATAATTAACAATTGAGTTTTTTTTCTTTGGGTAAAAGGGATTTGAATTTTTTTTCTTCTCTTGTAGTATGTAGAACAAATTTAAAAATCCATTTGATTTCAAAATATGAGCATCTTGTAAATATCTCTTTTTTTTAGAGAAATATATCTTATAAGCACCATTTTTTATTATTTTATTTATTTTAGGCAACTTGCACAGTTCTATTTCAATTTTGCAGCCGCAGGTTGTAATTTTTCCCAATAACACAAAATATGTACCCAACATTTCACATGGATTAGGAGGAAACCATTAGTTTGTTTTTCTGACCAAATTTCAGTTTTCACTTGACTATTGAAATCTGTTTGACAGGGTCTTTTAAGTCTATGAGTCTTGCTAACCAATGCCCTCAGGACAATAGTTAAAGTGACCAAAATTAGTACCTTTACATTGGAAACAACAATTTGTAAGCCTTTTATAAGTTGACTTGATCCCTTTTTATCACTTTTCAATACAAATTTTTAATTTTTGTTCTTTTATCCAATGTTCCAAGGGCACTCTTTAGCATTTCCCTAAGTTTATATATAGTGAATAATTTCTCTAACCATAAGCTTTGAATTCAGATTTGACGCAATAACCGAGCGATATAGTTATTTATCTCAACGAATCTTAAATTAATGATCGAGATCAATTAATACATGTAACTGCATGTTATTTTGATTGCATGAATTGAGATCCCCACAATGGGGGCTTGAAGAGCACACAATTTAAATCCTTCAACAAACTGGAACTTGAACTATCCATATTTCTTATTTTAATAAATCAAATCCAAAATAAAAACAAAGATAATTGGTGAATGCAAGAAATTCACAAAAATGTCCAAGTGAAAATGTGGATTTGGCAAACATCCTAATCAGAATTTTTGCAGCTGTTCTGTCCTTATTAACTGATTTATGATGATGGTGATTGCATTTGGCTTGATTGCACCAAGTGGATTGTGGAGTATGGACTATCCTAGCTAAATTACATAGGACTCTTTCTTTTATTAGTATTTTATTTTTAAGGAAAATTACATAGGACTCTTGGAATCTAGAATCTAGTCACTACTTCCTTTACCCCACCATTGGAGCCATGCCAAGTGGCTCAAACAAAGTGTAATAATATTTCAATGTTCAACGCAAGCTTGTGGGAGCCACCTATCTAGAGTGACATCGTGCAAATACAGTTTTACTTTTATTCTATCTACTTCATAATTCATATTAATTAATTTCATTTCCGGACAATGATTAGCATTTTTAAGATTAAGTTATTAAAATATTTAGAGGAAAAAAATAGTTAAATGTAGTAAAATGATTTTGTTTTTTATAGACGAAATGACAAATATCTGAAACTCACACATAACTGTAATATTTTGGATTTGAATCTGATTAAATGTTTTCAGCCTACAAATCTGTGTTGTCGATTGAACTAGATTTTACATACAAATACACTTGGCTGATGTAACAAAGTTGAAGATTGTTGGAGGTCGGCAAGGTGGGACAAATACAGTTTTTTTTATAAATAAATGAGACATGTACATGTATAGTTACCAAAACTAAGCATGTGATGTGATGGTATTACGAAGAGTTATGGAACAATACCAAAGGTAGCCAAATCCACATTTTTACATTCATAAAGAAAAATCCAAATGAAAATGTAGATTTGGCAAACATCCTGATCATGAGAATTTACTCCATTGTGCACTTGTGCCGTCTTGGTTAACTGATGTTGATTGCATTTGGAAGGGAACTCCTCTGATTACACCATGTGGATCTAGACGTGTGGATTATTTGTGCATTATTTATAAATTATTCTTATAAATTATAAGTACTCTTGAACACCTGCACTTCTAATAAAAATTTGGTGTCCCATACATACCAATGTCCGACAACTGTAATTTATTTTTTTGAATTGATGTAATTTTGTTTAATTAATTCACTTTGTCAATTTTTAACCAATATTTACGTGTTCGTATCAATGTCGTGTTTGAGGTTCATTTACGTGTTCGTATCAATGTTGTGTCTGATGTTCGTTTTAGTGTTTTATTTTAAGGTTGAATATGTTTTTGATTCCTATAAATATACCAACTTTTCATTTTAGTCCCTCTAAAATTTTCCTTCAACTTTTAGTCCCTATAAAATTTTCAATCACTACTTTTGATCCCTATTTTTAATTAAATTTTTGTATTTTTTAATGAAATTATGCATAAATGTGTATAATATTGTAAAAACAATTCCCAAAAATAAATTAGAATTTTTTAACCAAAGATAAATTAATTATGAATTTTTAACTGTTAAAAATATAAAAATTCATATTAAATTCATGTTTTGTTAAAAAATTCTAATTTGTTTTTTTGGAGAGATTCTTATAATATTATGAATTTTTCTGCAAAATTTTATTCAAAAATATGAATTCTAGATATGAGTTTACATTTAAAGAGGGGCCAAAAGTGAAGATTGAAAATTTTTGAGGGACCAAAAGCTAAAGAAATTTTTTAGAGGGACTAAAACGAAAAATTAACATTTATAGAGATCAAAAACATATTAAACCCTTTATTTTATAGATAAATTATGTGGGACTCTTGGGAAATACTTGGGTGTCATAGTTTTTTGGTATCATTGGTGCCATAGGTTTCATTTTAGATGAGAGAATGATTAAAATGAATTATTTAGATCAAAGAGAATGAGTTGTTAAGAGAGAGATATACACAAAGGTATCAATGACACCAATGACACCAAAAGCCAATGACACTCAAATGCTACCCCTTGCAATCTTGAATCTAGTCACTGCTGCTTGCTTTACCCCACCATTGGATCCTTGCCAAGTGGCTTTAGGTGTAATAATATTCTTGTGGGAGCTACAATCTAGAGTCTAGACAGTGACTAATGATTAGCATTTTTAAATATAAAGTTAATAATTACTATACCGTGACAAGAGAAATTAATACTACTTAGTATAATCTTAGAGGAAGATAATAGTAAAATTTTGTTTAGAGAAATACCATCGAAGTGGATTTTTTTTGGAGTTTTGACAATTCAGGTAAAGACATAGTAGGGACCATGGGTTTAATGAAGTAATTATGTCACATGATTTTTTTTATCTCAACCGTCTTATCGCAAATGAGCAGTCAAAATTGTTTTATATTGATTTTGTTATAATTGTGTAATCTGAACTATTCTATCGTAAATTAATCGTCGATATCAAAATATGCGTGTAAATGTATGTTTTTTCCGTTATAAAGATTCCAAATCCATTGAGAAATGGTTATAGAATATAGATGATTTTAGAATTTAATTTAAAGACATTTTAAAATTTAATTATGGTGGTGTAGATAAGATGGCCAATTTTTTTCCTATGTATGCTAGAATAAAAAATATGTCACTAACCAATCATGGAAAGGCACGTTAAATTCAAAGTCTTAGCTGTACATTATTCTAATTAGAACATCATCTTTCATCCATAATTCACTTTGTCCACATCATATTAATAATAATGTCTGTCCTAGGTGCTCTTTTCTTTCCCTACCTTCCCAAATCACAGGCTTAACTTGCACACATGTTCACAACATGGTTGTTTTGCTCATGTTGTGTTAGAATCTTATTGGTGTAATATAACAAACAACATTATTTGGGTCAGTGTCCACTCTTTTTCTTCCACCTTAATTTGTTTAGAGCAATTAATGTTGTTTAGGACTAGAAACTTTTATGAGTTTTGTTCATATTTTTTCAATGAAACTGGAGGTTATGAATAATGACCAAGTTTCTCTAAAATTTCAGGACACACCTTGGATTTCTTGACGTAAGTTTTAAGCTTTATATTTGAATTGGATCCTAATAAATTAAGCTTGGAGTGTTATTATGTCTGCTTATGGCCATGAGCATATGTATTCTACAAGGAGTCTTTCAGCTGGTTCTGGTATGAATATGATCAACAATTATTATCACCTATATGGTAGATTCTGCTCATTAACGATTCATCGTTTTAGTTCTTGAAATTGTAGGGGACGAGGAACTCCGTCACCTAAATCAATGAAATTGAAAATTTTCGATCATACTAGTCATTTTGGATCAGTCAATATAGCTGACTAACTGATCTAGAAAAAAGACTAGCATGGTCGAGAATTTTCATATTCAAAAGTCATTTTGGAGACCTGCCCTATAGTTTTAAGGACTAAATTAATGATTTACTCGTTCTTAATCACACGATTCAAGCAAACAGAAGTTCATTGGATTTATATTCAACTAATTGTTATTAAAGTCTAATTTTGATTAGTATTTTTGGTCCTGTTTTTTTCTTGTTCAGAGATGGGGAGCAGTTTTGTGCTTGAATCAGGTTTCTACATCACATCATTTTCTGCAACAATCTTCATTGCTGGATTTGCAGCTCTTGGACTTCTATTAGTCACTCTGCTAGTTTCAATGGCAATGATGCTACAATCATGTCAAAATAGCAATGGTGGAGTTATTAAGCTTAGGAATATTAATGATGACTATAGTTATTGCAAAATTCATTCTCTGCATGCTAAGCTCAATAATTTGGAAGAATATAATGTTCCTAACATTTGTAAAGACCTGGCTTTACAATATATCAAAGGTGGTCAATATGCAAGAGACTTGGATTCAACAAAATCTGTGATTGAGGATTACTTCAATGGTGTTAAACCATCAGAAGATGGTCTTGATGTGGTGTCGATAGACATAGATAGCCTTTTTCAATGGAATCCTCATTCTTCCAATTTGTTAGTAAGGTAATTTTATCATTTAAGATTTTATTTCTATTAGTTTAGTTTTTGGGATTTGGATTTCATTTAGTCGGAAAACTTAAAGTCGAGACGGCTCATGATGCATAGTTTTGAATTTGTGTTTGATATTTATTTTTCATACTCAAAATTCAGACGTTCAATTTGTCTGACTGTGTAGATTCTTAACTGCAAGTAATTCGGATCCCGGTTTTGCAATATTAGTAAAGAAAATTCTACTTTCTTGTGTTCTTTATGATAGTACATTTCACCGCTTTGAAGATGTAATTTCATATGAAAAATTTGAAGACTTGTAATCTGAATCTTCATGAACCTTGTTTATAGTATTAGCAGATCCTCTATCCATTATGTACCTTGATTCTAGATAATGTTGAATATGCATAAAAGCTAAGATCTAGGACAGCTGGAATGTTTGTGTCTTAATAATTTTTTACTCCAATTGCATTAGTTTACTAATTCACATTCATGCTATAACAGCTCAAATGTAATTATTGAACATTTTTTATGTAGCTAATCCAGATTGATACTAATCTGCATATTTTGTTAGCAGTAAATTGACAAGGCTTTCTTTTGGTGTTGGATTTTCTTTATAACAGCATTAGCAATTGTATCATCGACGCAAAGAATTTAAAGCGCATACTTATGTTAAGATTATACAAGAACCTTCAAGCTAGTGGTTGGTCTATAATTTTGTTATCAAGAGAGTCAGGAACACACCAAAATGTCACCATCAATCATCTTGTTGAAGCTGGATTTAGAGGCTGGTCTTCATTGATGATGAGGTATTATGTTCCACCCATATACCCTAGATAATGGTTGATGAAAAACCACAAATGTTGTTTTATAGATATCTAAGGTGTCTTCGATTTATTGTTTATTTAATTATTAATTACTATGCATTTAATTATTTTTATTTAATATTATATTTGATTACAAAGTACATATTTGGATTGACAGTGCGATTGTAAAAATCACATTGAACCACTGTGATTTTGATAAAAGCTACACTTTAGAGCTTCGACAAAATTATGGTACCACCATGATTTTGACAAACTCATTGTTCATCCACTAAGTATATGTGACTTGTTTGCTAGTATATTGCTACACTTTGTACCAAACATACACAAAGTATGTGAGAATCACATTTTAAGCACCAATATGTTCTATTTTTGCAGTGCAGAAGATGAGGATTCTACCAAAGCAAATGAATATTTTTCTAGACAAAGGAATTTGATACAGACAAAGGGATTCAGGATAAAAAGTATCATAAGCAGTCATGTGGATATTTTGACAGTTACAGATGCAGATACAGGAATGCGAAAGTTTTTGCTACCGGACCCTACATGTGACATGTTTGAGCCTCAAAGGAGAGCATAGGTGCTGGATATTAGGTTTTATCCTATAGAGTTTTTGGTTCGATAAATATTTTTCTGTATATTAAAAAATGAGCGCTTGGTCACCGCCATGGGACGGTGACAATGACATACCTTTTCACGGTGATTTTCTAAGCTACAAAGTGTAGCTTCCAGGTCAATGAGGTGTTCTGCCGCAGTTCTAAGGGTTCTGGACACGAACCAAATACATACTTTGTAAATTTGATTTCAAATGATCTCAATTTTGTAAAATAATTTTTAGTTGTACTTCAAATAATGTAATTAAAGTTTGCAATTTTTTCCAATGTTTGTATATAAACTTAAATGGTTGCATAACTTTCAATTTGTATATGTGGAGATTGAAAAGGATTGTCTGCAAGTAATCCAAATTTTGAAATCCAAGAACACATGCATGACAAAATATGGAGAATTAGCGAGAAGCGTAAAGAACTGCTAAATATGAATCACAACTGCAAGGTCAATTTCGTTAGGAGTCACGTTAATCGAGTGGTTTGTGAGTTAGCTTGGGCTTCAAGCTTTTTTGCTAATTGCCAAATTTTTTATTATTGTCCACATTGTATTGAGACAGATATTTTTAATGAAATGCATTAAGTTTGCTTCCGTAAAAAAAGTGACATTAATAGTCATTTACAATCAAGGGAATTTAAATTTGGCCTTTTGAGGCTACAAAGATAAACGCCTGCAGTAAAGAAAATTCTTAACGCTAAGAAAATTCTCTACTTTCTCCACACAATGCCACTCTTTGTAAAACAATGCGAGACTAAATCCACCTCTTCAAACCCGACACAGTGAAGGTGCAATAAAACAAACCAAATGCCGCAATTAGATGGCTAAGGGCTAGAGCTGTCAAAACGGGCCGGCCGGTTTAGCATGATTAATTATAGGGCTTGGACCTTAAATATTGAGCCTGAATTTTTATAGGGCTTTTCAGCCCGGCCCTAAAAGGCCAGGTACCCGTTAGGGCTAGCCCGAACGGGCTGCGGGTAGCCCGTTAGCCCGCATGACAAAAGAAATCCTATAAATTATATATTCTTTCAAATAATTCTTTACTTAGTTGATTATCAAAGTAAAAAATAAAAGTGAAAATTCAATGATTTAACACAAATATAAAAGTAATATAAAATTATATTTACCCATTTCATTGGTTATAATTTTAAAGATCAAATATATAAATATCTATAATCATAATGTATGTAATTTATTTAAAATTGCTTCCCTCGCCGTTGTAGTTTACGACGTTTGTACGAAAATGTTTACAGTTTATTTTTGTGGTAGGCATTATTTAAACATATTAAAAATATTATTTATAAGAGTATTTTATAGTAGTTTTTTTTTAAAATGTAATTTTTAATACGGGTCGGCCCGTTTAGCCCGCGGCCCGTGTAGGGCTGGACTTGGGTAGTATATTTCAAGCCCGTTTTCCAACTGGGCTTTTTGGCACAGTCCGATAAAGCCCAAAGCCCGTTAGGGCTAGCCCTAAACGAGTCTTGTAGCCCGTTTTGACAGCTTTACGTAAGGGCGGACGCAATGAAGTTGGAATTTCCAACAAATATGTTTTAATAATCAAAAGGAGAAACAAATGACCCACACAGCAACAGAAAACTACAACATTGGACACCTCAACTCAAAGAACAAAACAATCTCATTCTCCAGCTCCAAAATCTTTCCCTGAAACGTGACAAGGTAACTAAGTGGTTCTTATTTTGTTGTAAGTTGCAACCTTCTCTATATGACTAGAACTAGTTGTAGCAGTAGAATTATTACACTATTGTTGATGATTATTTCCTTCTTGCATGGTGGTTTTACTCTTAACTCTGATGGGTTGACTTTGTTGTCACTCTTGACTCACTGGACCTTTGTTCCTCCTCTCATCAACTCTAGCTGGAAGGCTTCTGATTCCGATCCATGTTCATGGTTTGGTGTTCAATGCGACCGTAAGCAGAATTTGATTTCACTTAACCTTACTAGTCATGAGATTTTTGGTCAACTTGGACCAGAAATTGGAAACCTTTATCATTTGGAGAATCTTTTGTTGTTTGGTAATAGTTTCTCAGGAAAGGTGCCTTCAGAGTTAAGCAACTGTAGTTTGCTAGAGAAGTTAGACCTTTCTGAGAATAGATTTAATGGAAAGATACCGCATAGTTTGAAAAGGCTAAGAAATTTAAAGTCTATGAGATTGTCTTCCAATTTGTTGACTGGTGAAATTCCAGATTCTTTATTTGAAATTCCTTCCCTTGAAGAAGTGAGCCTGCACAGTAACCTTCTTAGTGGAAATATTCCAACCAATATTGGAAACTTGACTCATCTATTGAGACTGTATCTATATGGTAATATGTTTTCAGGGACTATTCCTTCATCTCTTGGTAACTGCAGTAAACTAGAGGACCTTGAATTGTCTTCCAACCGTTTGAGAGGAAAAATTCCGGTCAGTATTTGGAGAATTTCAAGCCTTGTGCATATCTTGGTTCACAACAACAACCTCTCTGGGGAACTACCTTTCGAAATGACGAACCTCAGGTATCTAAAAAATATCTCATTGTTTTTCAATGAAAATAATTTCACCGGGTCTCTTCCCGATTTTGAAAGTAATATGAACCTGAAATACATGGACATGAGCAAGAACAGTATCGGTGGACCGATACCATCAAGTTTGGGAAATTACACTAATCTTACATACATTAATTTGTCAAGCAACAAATTTGCAGGGCTCATACCATTAGAGCTGGGAAACCTTGCGAATCTTGTGATTTTGGATCTTTCTCACAACAACTTGGAAGGTCCATTGCCTCTTCAATTATCAAAATGTACTAACATGGATCGTTTTGATGTGGGATTCAATTTCCTAAATGGATCATTCCCATCAAGTTTGATAAGTTGGAGAGGCATAAGCACATTGGTCTTGAGAGAGAATCATTTCACAGGGGGTATCCCAGGGTTTTTGGCAGAATTTAGCAACCTTCGTGAGTTACAACTTGGTGGAAATTCGTTCGGAGGCAAAATTCCTCGATCAATGGGAACATTGCATAATCTGTTTTATGGATTGAATCTGAGTGATAATGGATTGACAGGTGGTATTCCTTCAGAAATTGGGATGCTAGGACTGCTGCAAAGCTTGGATATATCCTTGAACAATTTGACAGGAAACATAGATGCTCTTGAAGGTCTTGTTTCATTAATTGAGGTCAATATTTCTTACAATCTTTTCAATGGTTCTGTACCAACACGTCTAATTAGGTTATTGAATTCCTCACCGTCATCGTTCATGGGTAATCCTCTCCTATGTTTTAGATGTTTGAATTGCTTTAAAACTAGTTTTATAAATCCATGTATCTACAAACCAACTGATCACAAAGGTATCGGTAATGTTCAAATTGTGATGATAGAACTTGGACCCTCAATATTTGTTTCTGGTGTGGTGGTGATAATAATTCTAACATACCTCCGTAGAAATGAATTGAAAAAGGGATCTGATCCTAAGCAACAGTCCCATACGGAAAGGAAGCTGCCTGACCTTCATGATCGAGTGTTGGAGGCTACAGAGAACCTAAATGATCAATATATTATTGGCAGAGGAGCACATGGTATTGTGTACAAAGCCATAGTTTATCGACGTGTTTGTGCCATAAAGAAGGTTCAATATGGATGGAACAAGCAAAAGTGGCTAAGTATCATGCGCAGCGAAATTGAAGTCCTTAGAATGATTAGGCATCGAAATTTAATCAAATATCGTAACCACTGGATTGGAAACGACTATGGTTTAGTCATATATGATTTCATTGACAATGGAAGCCTTTACAATATTTTGCATGAAAAGAAACCCCCACCACCCTTAACGTGGAATGTTCGGTTTAATTTAGCTGTTGGAATTGCTCAAGGACTAGCTTATCTACATTATGATTGTGTTCCACCAATAGTGCACCGAGACATCAAACCAAAGAACATACTTGTTGATGACAATTTGGAGCCTATTATAGCTGATTTTGGCACT
>Ga0228711_1006170_pt1 | contig 17962 bp, 11 predicted proteins | sample MedpolnodulmetaG_2_FD_177996 | JGI IMG/M metagenome (GOLD analysis project Ga0228711, IMG submission 177996) | Root nodule microbial communities from Medicago polymorpha collected in Santa Monica, California, United States - brown nodules | ecosystem: Host-associated > Plants > Roots > Nodule...
CTTTACCTCCAACTTTCCATTGTTCACCTGGTCTCTTAGAAAATGGAATTTGGTTTCAATATGCTTACTCTTGCCATGTGCTACTGGATGTTTTGCCAAGTCTATGACATATTTGCTATCAATTCTGAGCTCCATCTTCTCATCCTTCACCAATTGCAATTCCATCAGTAGCATGTTGATCCCTAGAGCTTGACATGTTGTCATGGAAGCTGCAATGTACTATGCTTCACAAGAAGATAGTGCAACCACTGATTCCTTCTTAGAACTCCGTGAAAAAGCTGCATTTCCAATCATGAACACATAAGCAACGATGCTTTTTCTGTCATCTTTATCTCCACTCCAATCAGAGTCTGAGTAACCTACTAGTTCATCACTCTGATTCTTAGAGTAATAGATACCATAACTACTAGTACCCTTCACATATCTCAGAATCCTCTTTGCTGCAACTAGATGTGAGGTGGTAAGTTTCACCATGTACCTGCTGATCAAGCCTACACCATATGCAATATCAGGTCTTGTATGGCACAAATACCTCAATGAACCCACAATTTGCTTGAATAGAGTTGGATTCACTTCTTTCTCATCATTTACCAAAGATAACTTTACTCCTGTGTCAACTGGAGTTGAAATTGGTTTGCAATTCAACATATTGAACCTCTTCAAAACATCTTGTGCATATTTCCTTTGATGAATCAGAACTCCTTGTGAATTCATTTCAAACTCAATTCCCATAAAATATGTGAGATATGCCTAGATCAGACATCTCAAACTTCTTCATCACATTCTTCTTAAAAACCTTCATTTCTTCTTCATTATTTCCAGTAACTATCATGTCATCCACATATAAGCATACAATGAGCTTATTAGTGGTGTTTCTGTAGTAAATTCCATGTTCAGTTACACATTTCAGAAAACCTTGCTGAACAAGAAAACTATCTATTTTCTTCTTCCAAGTTCCTGGAGCTTACTTTAAACCGTACAGAGCTTTGTCAAGCTTATATACATAACCCTCCTTTCCCTTTATCTCAAATCCTGGTGGTTGATTCACATATACTTCTTCTTCAAGCTCACCATTGAGAAATGCTGATTTCAATTCTAACTGGTACATTGACCAGCTGTTCTTGACTGCTATAGCAACAATCAATCTGATTGTTTCCATCCCTGCCACTAGAGCATATACTTCATAGTAATCTTGACCATACTTCTGTAGGAATCCTCTTGCAACTAGCCTGGCCTTGTATTTTGAAACCTGACCATTTGGCTTCAGTTTTGTCTTGAAAACCCACTTTACATCAATGTATTTCTTATCAATAGGTAGTTGAACTAATCTCCAAGTATCATTCTTTTCTACGGAGTCTATTTCTTCAATCATTGCTTTCTTCCAGTGATTTTGTTCAAGAGCTTCTTCAAAAGATACTAGTTTAGCTTCAGCAAGCATAGCTGATTGCACAATATCACCTTCATTTGTGACTGCTTGATCAGGAAACCTCTCGTAATCTCTCAACTTGCTTGGTGGTTGAGTATTCCTTGTTGGCCTATTAGAAACTCATGCACCTCCTTCATTTGTATCCTCAACAATTTCTTCTTGTTCTTCAGTCTCAACTTCTCCTATCTCTGAATCAGATAGATAGAGGTGACTGTTAAACTCATTTGATGCCTTGTCTTTTCAGTTCCAACAGTTTGTTTCATCAAACTTCACATCTTTGGTGAACATTATTTTCTTATTATTTGGATCATATAGTTTATAGGCACCAATTGAGTGATATCCTACCATAATCATTACCTGAGATTTATCATCCAGTTTTCTTCTCAGTTGACCAGGTACATGTTTGAAACACAATGAGCCAAAAAATTTCAGATGTTGAACACTTGGTTTTACTCCACACCACGCTTCTTCTAGTGTTTTGTCTTGCAGCTTCTTTGTGGGACTTCTATTGATGAGATATGCTGCAATAGCAGCTGCTTCTTTCCACAAATAATGAGGCATCTGCTTTTGCTTCAACATACTTCTTATCATATTTGCCAATGTTCTATTCTTCCTCTCTGGGATTCCATTATGTTGAGGTGTGTGTGGTGCAGTAACTTCATGATTTATGTCATTTGATGAGCAAAAATCATTGAACTCATTGGAAGTATACTCACCTCCTCCATCAGTTCTTAGCCTACTAATCATTTCACCAGTTTCATTTTGAACTAGCAGTCTAAACTTCTTAAACACACCAAATACTAAATCTTTCTTAGCCAACAAGTAAATCCATAACTTTCTAGTAAATTCATTTATGAATGTCACAAAATATCTATTTCTTCCCACTGATTTCACTTCAAAGGGTCCACATACATCAGAATGAATTACCTCAAATTTTCTAGTTGCATTGAATGGTACTATTGCATTGTATGATTTTCTGGCCTGCTTTCCAGTGCAACACATATCACATACTTCATTAGGCAACTTTATCTTTGGTAAACCTTGCAGCATTTTCTTCTCACTAAGCATATTCGAGTCCCTGGAATTGATATGCCCATATCTCTGATGCCATAACCAGTTTTCACTCTTAACTTCTGATAGCAGACATTTATCTTCAATAACACTGATATTGATTTTGAAAGTTCTTTGTTTTGACAGAGGAGCTTTCAAAATTAACCTATTCTTGCTATCAAACACCTTCATAGTTTGTGCATCCACCTTCATAGTGCAACCTTTTTGCAGTAATTGACCAATACTAATGAGATTGCTTCTCATGTTTGGTGCATACAACACATCAGTGATGCAAGCTTTCTTGCCATCCTTCCTATGAATTAGTACTTTCCCAATACCAGCTGCACAAACTATACTATTGTCTGCAAATCTTATTTTTCTATTAACTGAATCATCTAATTCATAAAATCAAGATTTCTTGCCTGTCATGTGATTTGAACACCCGGTGTCCAAGTACCATTCATCACTTCTTTCTTCTTCCTCCTTGACCGTTGCCATCAAAGGTACTTCTTCAGAATCAGAACCTTCATTCTGAGCAAATTGTGCCTCATCTTTGTTCCTTGACACTCTCTTTGATCTACATTCAAATGCATAATGCCCCGTCTTCTGACAATTATAGCATTGAATATCCCTCTTATCTTTCTTCTTCTTCTGATTAGACTTTGTTGCATCATTCTTTTCTTGATTCTTGCTAGAACCTTCACCATCCTTATGAGATTGATTATTCCAGGGTTTCTTCCCTTTCTTGAACTTTCCTCTCTTCTCATACTGAGCTTGCAAAGCTTGATCAAATGATACACTTTTACCTATTTCTCTGTTCCTATCAATCAACCTTAATTCATGTGCTTTAAGACTTGCTTGCAGTTCTTCTATCTTCATGGAATCTAAATCCTTAGATTCTTCCAAGCCATCACAATGTGATCAAATCTTGATGTTAAGGTTCTGAGAACCTTTTCAACCTTCATTACATCAGTGACAATTTCACCATTCCTTGTCATCTGATTTGTAAGATTGATTACTTTATCAAAGCATTGACCAACTGTTTCATCTTCTTCCATTGTCAATACTTCATACTCTCTTCTCAAAGCTTGAAGCCTCACTTTCTTCAGTTTTTCATTCTCTTTCGAATAAGCCGTTGTTGTATTCTTTACCGGTATTAAGAATTGTAGTTTTTAGGTTTGATTCAAAAGTTTTTTTTGTTGTTGTGAAAGACTAATTTCTTGAGACAATTTTAACCAAAAGCCAAAGATTAATTTCAAGGCAAAGAAATATATATGTCTAAGTGCTTGACATTTCTCAATCAGTGTTATTTTTTACATACCGATCAAATATTTCATTTGCCGATGATTTGTGGATTTTTTACATGAATATTAATTAATATATGCTATATATGATACGTCGGTCTGATAGTATTGTGGTGTGTAAAGGTATCAATATCATGGAGCCTTTAAGTTTTGGCCCCAGTCCACACAGTAAGGGGGCTTGAATATTCACAAGATTAAAATGCCCACATTCATGCAAGCTCACAAATAAAAAAATTGAAAGGCCCCAAAGCCCCAAAATTTCAACATTTTTTTTACCAAAAAAAAAAACTTTTTTTTTACTGATAAAAAAAAATGACCAATTTTTTTTTTTATACCGAAAAAGTTATTTTTTTTACCTAAAAAAACTTTTTTTTTTACTTAAAATTTTTTTTACCAAAAAAACTTTTTTTTGAAATAATTAATATGAGCCTTTTTTAGGCCCACAGATAAAAAAATTTTATAGTGGGCTTGGTCCCAAATAATTTTGTTCAATTAGGGGGCTTTAATTTAGTGGGTTTGGTGAAGACTTTTTTAAGTGAGTTTTGAAATTTGGGACTCTATTCATACCTCTAGTGGTATGCGCTAGATTGTATATGATGAATGATTGTCACTGCCTGAAGCACAGACAAGAAGTGCCTCATGTAAACAAACTCCAGATAGAATGAAGTGCGTAAACAAGAACAAATCATTATGAAAATATTGGGGTTGTGTGGTTCAATTGGGTTGAGCAAATTGTTGAAGGAGTTAAAAGACTGAGATGGCGAAGGAAAAAATATAAATTTAAAACTGATTATTAATATTAATTTGTCTATAAACCCCTAAAAAAAAAAAATTTGTCTAATAAAAAATTTTGAAAATAATTTTATTAGTTTGTAAGGAGTATGGCATGTGCAGATCGTCGTTGAAACACATACAAAAACAATCTCTCAGTCTTAGTTACATGTTGAATTTTGTGTCAATTTCTCAACTCATAGATTCAAAATCTAGAATGCTTTGAAATTTAATTAAATTATTGGTTACATGTTTAGCTAAAAATAAAGTATTAGTATTTTGGATTGAATAGTTTCATAGTAAGTGCTGTTGTTATAAATTTATTTCGAAAGGAAAGCTCTCAAATATTAAAATTTTCGATCCTAACTCAAAGTGAATTGATTTATATTCTAAAAATTATTTATTATGCCAGAAAAAAAGCTAAAAATCATGCACAATTGATTTTTTTTAACGGATAAAATTGAGTTAGTTTTTTTGAGGGGCAATCGAGTTAGTTATTATTGACCTTAAAAGGAGAAACAGAAAAGGGAAGACAATGGTGGAACATGAGAACAAACGGGACCGAAGAATGGACAAGGATTGTCTAAGAATAAATGAATTTTGTTAACAAAATAATCGTTTTTTTTTTCTCTCCATAAATCATGGTTGAACTGACTTTGCCATTTTGTTTGTCTGTAATTTTTTTTTAAGAGACAAAATAAGCGGTTAGTTTGCTCAAGGAAACGTGAACAACTCAAATTACTTATAAAAAATATGGATTAAGTTCACCTAAAGAATATATATTTAATTATTTTCCCTAAAAAAATATTTAATTATTGTGTTCCATTAGCTATGTCACTCGAGTTCAAATTTAAAGGCCCAAATAATGTCTTCGTGAGCTTAGCTCAATTGATAGAGACAACGCATAAAAATATGCAAGGTCTGAGGTTCGAATCCGATCACCACAAAAAAAAAGGCCCGAATAATCTAACGGTTGACAAAAATATTTTCAAGGATTGTTTTAGTAGATTAATTTTTTAGCGGTTGACAAAATCATGAAGGATATTTTCCTAAAAAAAAAATCATGAAGGATATGTGAGTAGTAGCGTTGAGGGATGTGATTAAGTTGGAGATGATGTTTGTTTGTTTGAGAGGTAGATCTAGCATAGGAGTCTGGTACTTTGTCAACTAGATTTTTTTCTGGGTAATTTGGAGAATGTATGAAAATGGAATCTTATTTCCAATGTAATGTATTCAATCAATGAAATTTATGTGTTGATCTCTAATTTTGAATCAATAGCTTATTCGTCTTTGTATAATGTTATTTAGAACAATTTGGTTTTATAGAAGTTACTTTCATTTGCTTGAAGATTGTTAAATAATAGTGTTGCAGCTAAAAATAATTTGATTCGTAGGGGATACAAAACTTAACATATCCTTCGTGCTTGGAAAGATGTAATATGCATGAACCATTAAAACATTTGTTCTTTGATTGTCCTGTATTTTCTTAAATCATGGTTTAATGTCTTGTCTCGGTTATAAACCAGTTATGTGTCGACAAACAACAACTTTTGTCATGTGGTTCTATTTATAGGTTTGACATCGATCTTATGGTAGAAGAGTGAACTGTCTTCATTCGTTTTAGTTGGTTTGGATGTGATCAATTTGAAAGCATCATAACTACATGGTATTTAGTCGTCAAGATCGTTTAAAAGGTCCTCTTATTTAAATGGTAAAACTCTCCGTAAAATCGTAGATTAGATCAAAAGGTAAGAGATTTTCTTACAATTACTATCATCTGAACACTCGACTACTCAAATATTTAGGTGTTATTTCACATAAAAATTAGTCTTGAGCTTCCTTTTTGGTTTGGTGACACTGCAGTTTCGGTGCTTTATTTGTAATATGTTGCTGATTATCCATATTAATATATCATTATTTTTACCTTTTCAAAGAATAAAAAACCATTTTAATTAATTTCCAATTTTTTATGCCCTCCATAAAAATCGTTTTTTAAGTCGTATAAAATTATCTTGCAGATAGTTTTAGTCTCTCTTGTCAAGTCAAGATATATATTTTTGAATTTTTCGCGCATGCATGTTTAGAACATTATAACAAGTTTATCCATAAAATGAACTAAAATTTTGATTTTTAAGGTCCATATTAAGGTTATTTTTATTATGAGCATGTATGCGTTTAAAAGTGCATCACATGTTAAAAAAATTCTAAATTTCTTAAAACAACTTCTTCTTCTTTTTTTGAAACATTATAATGTTAAAATCATGTCTGAAATTAATTATTCGATAATATCTGATAATTTAGCAGCATAAATTAATATTATTTACATCCCCTAAAAACAAATATTTACATAATAATTTTGTAAAGACTAAAAAATATATTTTATTTATAGTAACACTAAATATAATTTTATTTATTTTTGAATAAAAATATAATTTATAATTTTGTAGGACTAAAAACATCTTTAATATTTTGTTTAATTATTTTTTGAGGGAATTTTGTTTAATTATTTAAATGTTTATAATTGATAATGCAAATAGATGTGTTGGATTATAAAAAACAAAGACACGAGTAGAGTGGTGCATATGACAAAAAATAAACTACGTTGAAGACAGATAATATTTTTTGTATTGAAAAAATAGAAAATGTATTTTAGTATTCGTGATAGTCTACACTCATTTTTCTTACAAAAATTCTTTGATGATTTAATGAATGACAAGAATACTTATTTTTAGAGTATTGTGAACTTGTGTTTTAAGAGCACATATTAAAAAACACAAAAGAAACAATTTTGCATTGAAATATTTTGACTTTTAAACAATTGAACGTACGATTTTTAAAACATATATTTCTATAATAAGTACTTTAACATGTGCTTTTATGGACACAAACATTTGCCTTATTTTTATTCAATTCCTTACTATCTATTTTTATCGAGTAAATCAAAGAAACACATCTTAAAATATAATGAGAGCCATGATTGAATCGGGTATTTGTTAGTGCGGTAACTATAATTAAAGTAGAAGATAATATTTTGGTTAAAAAATAAAAAGTGGAGTAGAACTGGAAAAAGAAAGAAAGAAATTAGTCAACGGTGTTCCAAGTTCCAAAACAGAACACAATTAACAAGAAGGAAGGAAGGAACCGTGTCTGAACTGGAACGCGATCTTTCCTTTTAATGTAAAATAAAAAGACAAAAACTTAAGTTTTGAAACAGAGGATTTCGCTCTCTTCTCTCTTCGCCATCATCCACCGGACTTTCACTATTTTCCGGCCAAACTCGCCGCCGTCCTTTCTTCCATCCAATCATCAATCACCAGCAGACGCAGACGCAGACAGATGAATCACTGACTAACAAAGCAATGACCACCACGCAGGAAGAAGGTCCCTCCGCCGTAGCTCCCGAAGGTCACCACTCCCTCTCATTTCCATAACTTTGGTTTCTTCTTCATAATCCATTTTTTTTTTATTGTTTCTATTTGTAGTTTATTATTATTACTATTGCTTTGTTTTTTTCTCATGCATCCGAGAAACAAGGAAGATTGAATGAGATGTGTTGGTTTAGCAGGAGAAGACAAGAATGACGGTGGCGTAAACAGTGAGCTATGGCAAGCTTGTGCTGGTCCTCTTGTCAATCTTCCTTTACCTGCTACCCATGTCGTTTACTTCCCTCAAGGCCACTCCGAACAAGTAAACTCAAAACAACAATTTCACTTTATTTTCTCTTCTCTTCTACAAATTCCTTATTGATTAATAATAATTATAATAATTTGCTGCTTATATTCATTTTGTTTCAGGTTGCAGCATCTTTGAAGAAAGATGGGGATGTCCAAGTACCAAACTATTCCAATCTTCCCTCCAAGTTGCCTTGTACTCTTCACAGTCTCACCTTACATGTATGCTGGAATTTTTCTTTTTAATTTTTTTTATCTCATACAAGAGTTCTGTATTGTAATTTTCTTCACTTGTTGTATTTGCCTTTCCAGGCAGATCCAGACACAGACGAAGTATATGCCCGGATGACACTTCAGCCAGTGTCTTCTGTAAGCACCATTTCATATGTTATTATTATATTTTTACGATCAATCTTATTAGTTCCTAGAAATTTTCAAAGATTCATGGTCACCTGATTTGCCGACTTTGTGTGTAGTTTGACATGGATGCTATATTAAGATCAGATATTTCTCTCAAGTCGAACAAGCCACAGCCTGAGTTTTTCTGCAAGCAACTGACAGCGAGTGATACGAGTACTCATGGAGGTTTCTCTGTACCCCGCCGTGCTGCAGAGAAGATTTTCCCCCCTCTTGTATGCTAATTTTTTTCCTTCCAATTTCTCAAGACCTCAACTAGAACTTCAAAGTCTAATCTCGTTACTGTTTGTATATAGGATTTCTCAGCACAACCTCCTGCTCAAGAACTTGTGGCAAAGGATTTGCATGGCAATGTTTGGAAGTTCCGCCATATATACCGTGGTATGTTTACATACAGCTAGCTACGAGTTTGAATTTGTTGTACTATCCGAAACTTATCGTGTCTGTAATCTGTTGACGTTTTTTTAAGCACCCTTTTGAAAATCTTTTGTCTATCCATGATATTCCAAACCAGGACAACCGAAACGCCACTTGCTAACAACCGGATGGAGTCTTTTTATCAGTGGAAAGAGGCTTTTAGCTGGAGACTCTGTTTTATTTATACGGTAAGAGTATACTTCATACCTTTTATTCTGTTGATGTTTGTGGCTTACAAAGTTATATTTTAATATGTTGATACTCTGCAATCAATCTTTATCATTTTGGCACAACTCATTTACGCTAGCAACTCATAAGTTTACTATATTTCCTGATTTTGATTGCATCTTGGCAGAGATGAAAAACAGCAGTTGCTTTTGGGTATCAGACGAGCAAACAGACAACCGACTAATTTATCTTCCTCAGTACTGTCAAGTGATAGTATGCACATTGGAATTCTGGCTGCAGCAGCTCATGCTAGTGCAAACAATAGTCCCTTCACCGTGTTTTATAATCCTAGGTCAATATCTGTCACTGACTTTATTCTGCTAGTATTAATGCATAATGTATTTAATTGCAATGCCATGTGGACTTGTATCCTCAACTCTAAAGTTTTTAAGCTTACATCCTTTCTTTACGTGCAGGGCCAGTCCCTCAGAATTTGTTATTCCATTGGCCAAGTACTACAGGGCAGTATACAGCCACCAAATATCACCTGGCATGCGCTTTAGAATGATGTTTGAAACAGAAGACTCGGGAACAAGAAGGTGCTTCACTTTGTGACCATGTATCATATGAGTAGTTTTGTTAAAAGGGAAATGCTAACAAGTGCCCTTGATGCACTTGTTTAGAAGTCAAAAGAAGAAACTTTTTCTTGTAAATTGTGTATTCAACACATTGAAACTTCAAAAAGGAACTTTATTTTTCTAAAATTTATAAATTATTTCCTCTTCTGAATCCTTAATGTTAGCAAAACCCTTGTTAAAAATGTTAAGTCTGATAATAATCCTTTATGAAGAGAACTTGGGAGGTTGAATATTATAACTGGAGGATGTAAATAGCTTAGCTTGCAAGTTAGTTGTTCACTGAAACAATACTTCATTTCTCAATTTAGTTAACTTAGAATTAACATTTTATATAGTAGTATTATTGTGATCGGAGATGATGGTCTGAGAATTTATATTTAACTTGGAAATTCTTTGATTAGGAATATTAATTCATTTTATTGCAGATATATGGGTACAGTTATTGGTGTTAGTGATCTGGATTCCGTGAGATGGAAAAACTCGCAATGGCGTAATTTGCAGGTACAGTTTGTGTCATCTTTTAGCAATTCAGTGAGGTAAAATTTATCATCCATAAGTAGATGAACCTTGAATCATCACTTATACTTTAAAAAAGAACTTTGTTCAACTTCAAGCAATTTTTGTAAGTTACACGTAAAAATGTTCAGGTTGGTTGGGATGAAGCCACCGCTGGAGAAAGGCGAAGTAGGGTCTCAATCTGGGAAATCGAACCTGTTACTGCTCCATTTTTCATCTGTCCACCTCCATTCTTCAGATCCAAGAGACCAAGACAACCCGGAATGCCTGGTAAATAATTCTTCAATACACGCCTTTTAGTTGCAAAATGAAAGTATGTTGAATCGTTACACTCTTGATCTTTGCGCTTGTTTTATTTATACATCTGTTATCTATTCATTTATTATGTTTCTGTATTTTCTTATTAATTTTTGCAGACGACGAGTCATTTGATTTTAGTAACCTTTTCAAGAATACAATGCCTTGGCTTGGTGATGATATGTGTATGAAGGATCCCCAGGCTTTCCCTGGCATGAGCTTAGCTCAATGGATGAACATACAGCAAAATCCTGCTATGGCTAGCTCATTGCAACCAAATCATGTGCCTTCAATGCCTGCATCTGTTGTACAAAATCTTCCTGGATCCGATATTGCCCATCAATTGGGATTTTCCACTCAACAAATCTCTCAATCAAACAATGTAGCGTTCAATGCTCCGGGGATACCTCAGATGCTACCATCCACTTCTAGTGGAATGGGAGCAGTCGTGCAGTCAGAACAACAACATTCTAGACAGAATTTAGCATATCAAACTCTACCACAGAGTCAAGTTCAGACCCAACTTCTTAACCCCCAGAGTATTGTCCAAACGAACAATATTCTTCAATCACAACAACCGTCCATTCAAAACCATCAACTCCATAGAAGTCTCTCTCAGAACCCACTGCAACAGTTTCAACAGACTATAATTGGGCAGAACCAACCGCAAAATATGATTAGGCCCACTATGCCAGATCATATTAATCAACAGTTACATATGTCTGATAATCAGGTTCGGCTTCAGTTGTTACAGAAGCTTCAACAGCAACAGCAGACACTCTTGTCTCAGCAATCTGCTCAGATTATTCAAAATCATGACCAGCAGAGGCAAGAATTAGATGTCACACACAACTCTAGGGCAATGGCTCCCCGTCAAGTGTTTGAAATTCCTCATACGCTTCAAAACTCACTGCTCGAGGCTAATTCTATGAACCATCAGATGACAGATCACAGTAGCCAGAACAATGTTCAGTTCTCCCATCCAGCCAAGCAACAAAAGCTTCAACATCAACAACAGCAAACACAACCCGGCTCACTGTCTAAAATGTCTAGTCATGTCGGACTTCCTTCTGCAACTACACCTAATCAGTTATCTGCTTCCGGTTGCAGTATACGGACCGTAGCAACTGGGACAGTGCCATCTGTAAGTACTGATGATGCTCCATCTTGTTCCACTTCACCTTCCACAAATAACCGTGTTGGCGCGCTTCCTCCAGTGACAACATCCCAGATCCTTATGGGCACAATAGGGGATGACGTGGCTCAGTCTGCTGTGACCATCTTGAGTCAAAATTCTAATGCAAATGTGGTAAAATATGCACCGCCAAATTATGAAGTTAAGCCTAGTTTAAACATTTCCGAAAATCACAACCCAGTGAATTTTTACCCTCAGACTTGCTTGAATGGTGGTGCTATCCAGACAGATTGTTTGGATACGTCGTCTTCTACAACTTCAGTTTGCCTTTCTCAGAGCGATTCACGCTTTCATCAGAATGACAAACCGTTATCTTACTATCCTCAGTCGATGTTTTGTAGAGACAACATTCAAAACGTGGAAGTTCAGGCTGATGCTAGGTGCAATGTTGCATATGGCAACAGCATGAATGGGCAAATGAGAATGCCACTGAATCTAGACTCTACGGTAACCAAAGGCACAACAAGGCTGGGCAAGGATTTGTCAAATGATTTCTCTTCGGGAGGCTTGCTTGGGGGCTATGAAAATAACGGTGATGCTCAGCCAGAACTTTCATCTTCCATGGTTTCACAAACATGGGGAGTCCCTGATATGACCTTTAATTCGATTGATTCCACTATAAATGATAGTGGTTTCTTGGATAGTGGTCCATGGGCTCCGCCGCCGCCGCCACCACATCAATTTCAACGGATTAGAACATATACCAAGGTTTAGTATTATTACTCATGCTGTTGTTTTAACAACAAACACATGTCAGCGACGAACATGTGATTCTTGACTATTATTTTCTTGATTAGTATGTCTGTTTAGTTATTTTGTTGTTTTAAATTAGCTTTTGTCCTTTTTAGGTATATAAACGCGGAGCTGTGGGAAGGTCCATTGACATAACAAGATATTCAGGCTACGATGAGCTTAAACATGATCTGGCTCGTAGGTTTGGTATTGAGGGACAACTAGAGGATAGACAACGAGTAGGTTGGAAACTTGTTTATGTAGATCATGAAAATGATGTTCTGCTAGTGGGAGATGACCCTTGGGAGTAAGTCCTCTGCTTTTTTTCTCACCAGATTTGCCTATGTTCATGTGCATACTCCTAATTTTAAAAACCTTATTTTTTCGATTAGGCGATTTGATATCTTATTTGTTTCTTACGGATATGTCAGGGAGTTTGTCAATTGTGTCCGCTGTATTAAAATACTTTCTCCTCAAGAAGTTCAACAGATGAGCTTAGATGGAGATTTTGGCAATGGTGGCCTTCCAAGACAGGCCAGTAGCAGCTCTGATGGTGGGATTGCTTAAATGGGGTCTAGGAATTCGCTAACTATTCTTCAGTGTTGGTAACATAGTTTATTCTTAGGGGGCATAGATTATCATTGTTGTTCAAAAAGGTATTTATGATGCATTTGTGGGGGTTCTGTGGACATCTCTATCCTTCTTCTACACTGGCAAATTTGAAGAGCCAGAACAAATGATTGTGAAACTTGCTGTCTAGAACTTCCATGAAAGTAAAATAACCTGCTAATGAATCAAATTTTCGGTGGAGCTCATTCATATCCTTAGCTAGATGTTTTTAAGCCTTGCATATGATGTTGTTGTAAAGTTGGAACAAAATTTCTGTTGGTATAGTTGAAATATCACAACATAGTTCAATGTATCTGCCTCTGAGAGGAATTCTTGTCTCTTGGCATTTGAATTGAAAGGTGGGGCCTTCTGGTTGGGCCATTTGTAAACATCACCAGACAGCTAGCTACATTGTGACCATTGAAAAAATTTCCACTCTTCCACTTGCTCTAAATAATGTTTCTTTTTTTGTTTGTTTTTGTTTTATGTTGTTGATAAATCTAATAGTCCTATGCTACAACTAACTTATGGTTAAATATCCTTCAAAAAAAAAAAACTTATGGTTAAATATATCTTGAAACACATAAACAACGTATTATGTTTTTGGTCCCTATAAATATGTCAATTTTTCGTTTTAGTTTCTCTAAAAAAAATCTTAGACTTTTAGTTCCCAAAAGTTTTCCATCTTCACTTTTGGTCCCTCCTTTAATCATATGTTTGAATAAAATTTTACAGAAAAATTTATAATATTATTATAAGAATCTCTTCAAAAAAATTAGATTTTTTAACAAAACATAATTAAATAAGAATTTTTATATTTTTGTAGGTTAAAAATTTATATTTAATTTATGTTTTGTTAAAAAAAAATTAATTTTTTTTGGGAGTGTTTTTTTTTACAATATTCTACATATTTCTACACAATTTCATTAAAAAATACAAAAGTTGTCTTAAAAATAGATACCAAAAGTATTGATTGAAAATTTTATAGGGATTAAAAGTTGAAATATTAACTTCAATACGCACAATTTTGGAATTATAAAATAAAATTGAGTATAATTTTGAAAATATAATAAAAATGTAAGCATCACACCTTCGATCTTACCAAATCATACAAACTAATATGAATTGTTATCAAAACTAAAAATAATAGAGAAAATAAACTATTTGTTGTTGAAATCCCATACTTGAATTTGAACTCCTTGACTATGAATCATCAACATTACATGTCTTCTTCTTTCTTGTTCTTTGTTGAAATATTGGTGTCTTTCAACAAAGAAAATAAGAACAAAGAAAAAGAAGACATGAGATTGACCAACAAAGAAATTAAACATGACTTCTAAATATTGGTTCAGTGTTCACTGATTAATAATGGAATCAACTCAAGTTGAGTACAATTAGTTTGGAATTGGTATAAAATGAATATGTGTCCGTCTTAATTCCTCCATTTTCATTCAACAAGGGATTGACCAACAATTTTGTATGGAGAGCTTCTCCAAATCTGTAAGATGTTTTATTGACATGAGATTCTCCTTGGTGGGTGGGTGCTCGAACCACATATCCTCTGCCTATTAAATGCGTAAACACATGCGTATATAAATACCATGCGGTTGCAGAATAGTCCCACATCGCTAGTTTAAGAAAGCAAGTGATTGGACGTGAGATATAAAAGGAGAAGCGAACTCATCTTTCAACTCATACCTTTCTCGGCCTTTTGGATTAGATCAAGTGATTAAACAATTTGTTGTCAAAATCCCATACTTGAATTTGAACTCCTTGACCATGAATCATCAACATTACATGTCTTCTTCTTCTTCTTTCTTGTTCTTTGTTGAAATATTGATGTCTTTCAACAAAGAAAGTAAGAACAAAGAAAAAGAATGTGCAGTGACGATGATCACAATCTTGGCAATAATATATATTAGATTTTTATTTTCCTTGTTGTAGGGATAGAAATTGTCGAAGGGACTATGATATTAAAGATCATTCTTAATTTCAATGTGACGATATATCTCAAAAGAGACTATGGTCTTAAGAACGATCATAATTCTGAAGGGACATAAAAAGGAGATGAATAGAAGAATAACTTGTTAACACAAGCCAATGGTTTTTGATGACTAAAAAGTCTTTTTCGTTGTGTGGAACGAATTATGTGAATGTTATATTTATAGAAAAATTAATAACTTTGGGAACAAGTACTAAAATATCTCAGACCGAGTACCAAAATATTTTAGATTGTATACCAAAATATTCAGATCATGTATCAAAATATTTCAGATTGCGTTCCAAAATATTTTCGCAAGTGATTTCTTAATCTCTAAGTTTTGTTTAAATATTCTAGAACGCAATATGAAATATTTTGACATTCGATCTATTTATATATATGATTTCCTTGTATTGTTATTATTCTATTTTATTGGTTGTTTATTTTTATGTTATATCACTCCTTAAATTAAATTGATGATTATTTATATCCTCTCTTGTAAAAGCTGATGAGTCAATAAATTAGTGTTTTTAATATATTATTTGAGTCTGTTTTATTTAGATTTGATTTCGTTTTATTTAATATTATTTCATTTTTTGAATTATTTTACTTCAATTGCAAGTTATTGTATTTCAGGAACAAATATCTGACGGATTGAGTCTTGGAGCAAAAGAAAGAGGATTAGGAGCTGATTCGGGATGAAAATACGAAATATGGGACAAAAATATGTCACTCCCTAAGTCAGTGACTTGGCACGGCCCGTGACACCAGCAGCACGGCCGTGCCAACCTTCAGGATGCTCTTTTGATGCTTCTGCTTCATGGACAAGTTACCTATTAGTTTACTTCTGACCTAAAAGCCCGTGGTTTCTTGTGGAACATTCTAGTGTTATATTTCTTAGGGCTTAAGTCATTGTAAACTATAAATAGAGTAGCCAGCTATCACAACAATTCATCTTTTGTTCTTGAAATTCAATAGTGACAATTGTCTTTCTTAATAAAAGTTCTTCTTTTATTTTCTTGTTATTTACTTTATCTTCTTCTTCTTCTCTTCCATGTTTACGATGATCATGAGTGAGTAGACTCTTCTTGTCTTGGGATTATTGGATAAGTCTAATGACATAATCCTAATCAAAGCAAGCCATAAACCCTAATTTTATATAAATCTACTTTCTAATCTAATTCACCGTTTTTATAATGAATTAACAAATACCAAACTCATAAAGCGACAACGGATCTTTAATATTGGAACAAGTGAATTTAGACAAGGTTGCGAAACATGAGAATAATCTAGCAAACCTTGAGACATATAAAGTTTCGTTCTTCAAGGATTCTAATAGCAATCAACCATGAGAATAGGCGTGGTTGCTAGAGGAACACACTCACTGCACTTTGAAAGAAGCTTTGATACGCTAAAGAGAAACCTGTCTTTAGAAAGTAGGTCGAATATAAAGTTTAAGTTTAGAGTTTGTTTGTGAAGGATTTGTTATTATGACGAACCAATAATCCCAAGACGCTTTTTATTATTATTCTTTTTAACCTTTAAAAACCCAATCTTTACACCTAAACTTTCTTCTAATCATCTTCTAAAAGTTAATTAAATTGAACAACTCCTTGTTGGAACGACACTCTCTTTTTACTACTTCGGTAGAACCGTACACTTGCGGTTTTACTCATCCAAAGCCGATAAATATGTAAGAAATTAAAAAAGTGGACACATGACACCATCGATTAAGCAGAGCATTAACCAATTTTTCAAGCATCATCAAATAAACAAAAATAAAATTGTAGCAATTGTGCTCCTGATTTTTGGGTATCAATCCATTAATTGGTTTTGAACCTTCAATCTTTGAACTCTTAACTTTTATCCGTGGGAAGGGAAAAAGTAAGAAAAAACCCTTATGAAATTATGGATCCGGGTTTAAGTGAAAGAATGGAGGGAGAAGAAGTATGTTTTTGTTATTTTTTGTGGGATCAAAACCAATGTAGTTCACTCTTAAGAATTATTTTTGTGAGTTAGGTTAATTTTATAATTTTTGAAAAGAGTTTTGATAAGAAGAAAGAGGCCTCAAGGCATGAGAGAAAATAAGATGAGGTTGGTCAAATTTTAATTACAAGAAACTCAAGTCTAGATATGAATATTAAATTGATTAAGAAAATAAAAGAAAAAAAAAACTTGGATTAATCCAAAGTTTCTTAAGAAAATATTTTTGGAATTTTACATATTTGATTTTTTTGGTAAAAAGATTTTTCTAAATTAAACGTAAACTAAGAAACTAAACGTAATGACGTAACGTGATAAAAAAAAGCGAGAAATTTACAAAGGATGCTGGATCCCAAGCAAATTCTCAAGTTATGGAAATGAACCTAAAATTACTAATAGTTTGATTTTAAGAAAATAATTAAAGTTCAATAATTAACCTAATTTGTCTCTAATTCATTTCGGTCCTCGATTGCGATTTATGACGTAATGCGGTAAATAAATTGTGGTGTCGGTGCATCTTCTCATTATCACGATTACATAGTTCCTAATTACATTCTAAAGCTTCAAGGAAAAATAAATGACAAGAAGAAATAAAATGCATAAATTAAATTACATCAAAACCTATTATACACACTAAAACTTTAAAGATAACAAAATAAAGTGACAAAAATAAATATGCATGAGATGATGAACAAATATAATGCAAAATAATATAAGCAAATAAAAAACAGTAAAATAAACAATTAATACCAAGCAAAAATATTTTTTAAAGGAAAGAAAACCAAGA
>Ga0228711_1006172_pt1 | contig 17962 bp, 6 predicted proteins | sample MedpolnodulmetaG_2_FD_177996 | JGI IMG/M metagenome (GOLD analysis project Ga0228711, IMG submission 177996) | Root nodule microbial communities from Medicago polymorpha collected in Santa Monica, California, United States - brown nodules | ecosystem: Host-associated > Plants > Roots > Nodule...
AAAAGGCTGATTTACGTTTGATTGATGAATTGGAAAGGGTAGAATTTTACTTTTACCAAGTTTACAAGAATTGCAATCAAATTGAACAGCACTAAGAGACGGGAAATGTTTATTGCCAAGAACTCCTAACTTTATTAAATCATGAAGTACATTTGAGTTTGGATGACCAAGACGCTTATGCCATAATTGGAAACTAACAATTACAGAATTACAAGAAATAAAAGGCAGTAATGAACACGAAGACAACAATGAACCAAGAGGAAAAAGACGTCCAACTTTAGGCCCCTTCGCGATCATCTTCCCTGAGTGTTGATCCTGCAAAAAACAACCAGAATTTGAGAATTCAACTTTGCAACCATTGTCAACTAATTGGCCAACTGAAATAAGGTTACTGGTTAGACCGGGAGAAACATAAGCATTAGTGAGAGATGAGGAAATATCACCGATTGCTGTGATAGGTAAACTATTTCCATCTACAGTATGTATTTTCAAATCACCACAATAATTTGTGACATTTTTAAGAGCAGCAGCATTATTGGTCATATGATTAGATGCCCCAGAGTCAAAATACCAAGGAGAACTAGGTGAAAAAGCTTTACCTGAAAGACCCAAAGCAGAAAAGGCTGAAACAATCATTTGTTGAACCATTTCAGGTGTCAACATTGGCACAAAATTAGGCAAATTCTTATCCACGGAAACAACAGAAGTAGAAGAACCGACAGAGGCAGTGAAAGCTGTTGCATTTTTCCTTGGTGGCCTGATCGGACTTTCTTTAATAACGTGGCCTTCTTGTTTGCAGTAGTTGCAAACATTTTTAGGACAATGGGAAGCAAAATGTCCAAAACCTTTACAGCAGAAACATTGGACATTACTCATGTCACGCCCTCTAGGTCTTCCTTGCACAACATACGCCACAGGAAGGGAAGCAGATTTCTGTTGATCCATGGTTGTCTGAGTGAGGAGACGTTGTTCTTCACGAAGAAATTCATTAAGACATTCATCCAAGGAGGGGACAGTAGCTCTGTTCATGAGATTAGTCCGAATGTCCTCAAAATCAGATCTCAATTTCATAAGAAATTGGTCTCGTTTTGTGGTCTCATGAACTGTTTGGACTGCAGTTTGTCCCTCAGCTGACAAATCTTTAAAAACAATGCCGGTATATTCAGCCCAAAGATTCATGAAATGAGAATAGAATTCAGAAATTGAAAGACTTTCCTGTTGAAAATCTGAAATTTCATGTTCAAGTTGGAACCTGCGAGCACTATTGTTCTGGCTATAATTTTTTTTAAGATATTCCCACATCTTAGCTGCCGTGGCGAAGGGTCTGAGATTGAGGACAATATTAGGATCAACAGATCCTATGATCCATGCCATAACTTGTGCATCTTTGACCTCCCATTTGGCATGTGCCTCCTTGTGAGTTGTTTTGTTAGGAGCAGGGTCGGTACCGTCAACATGACCCCAAAGCTCCTTGCCTTTGAAAAAGATCTCTAACTGAAATGCCCCATGTGAAATAGTTCTTTCCATTTAGGCGAACAAAAAGAACATCAAACTTGTCTGTAGTCGTAGACATGGTGCTGGAAAAAAATCACAGCAGGGGGAAAAAACAAACAAGAAACTAGAGAAACTAGGAAATCAAGGGACTGAGAGAACAACAAAACTCAGAGAAAGACACGAAACTAGGAACAAAGGGAACAAAAGAAACTGTTGGATCGAAACCTAGATTGATACCATGTTAAACTCAGAGAAAATAGGGTCAAAACTATGATCCCTTTTGCTGGAATGTTTTCATATATATAGTGCTGATACAATCTTTAACTGTTATCTACAACTATGCCATTGACTAAATACATAATTACACAATTATAACTGTACAATAATGTAGAATATGCTGGTTTGACTTGCAATAAAGTCTGTGCAAATCTGCTGGTTTAATGACCAACAAATCTGCACCAAATCAGCACTAATGAATAATTCTGCTGCTTTCAATTCTATTGACATTACATAGAGCCTAAGTACATGCTAAAGCTTCAAGAAAAATAAATGACAAAAATATTAAAGTGCATAAATTAAATTACATCAAGACCTATTATACACACTAAAAATTTTAAGGACCACAAAGTAAAAATGCCAAAAAATAAACATGCATGAAATGATGAGCAAATATAATGCAAAATAACAATAATGAATAAAAAAAACAGTGATTAAACACATAATACAAACCAAAATATTTTTAGTGAATTTTAGAGGAAAAATTTAAGTGAATAAAATGCAAGAAGTAAAAAAACAGTGGTGTATTTAGCACAAATGTAGTGAATTTTAAAAAGTTTGGGCTTAGTAATAAAATTAGGCTCAAATCCAGATTAGATCTGAACCATTTGATGAATCAGATGACATAGATCTGATCTCAGGGAAATTATATCATAGCCACACAATTAAGATCAAAGAGTTTTTTAATAAGGAGCACAGTAGGCATTAAGATAGAAACACAGTAAAAAGAAAGGAAAACACCAGGACCGTCAGACTTACCATCAGACGGTTTAACAATAGGGAATACAGTAGATCTAAACATACAGTCACACACCCTATCCAGAGGAAGGAACATCATCTGCCGTCAGATCGTAGATCTGACGGCCTAGTTTCAACAGGCGCACGACAACATCAAGAGTAACACGCACATCATTAAGGCAATAAACTAGGTATATAAAACGGTTTAAAGAGAGGAAATGCACATAACTCAAACAAATTCTCTCTCTAAGGTTAAACCTTGAGAGAGAGACTCTCACTTCTCTCTAAAATGGCAGCAGATCGGAGAAGACATGGATAGGTGGTCGGGATTCCTCCGACGCGGTGGCTTGCCATAGCGCTGCCGCGTCGAAGCTTTTACTTATGTTTTTTTCAAATTTTTTTTACATAAAATCAACCGCCTATTCCTCCTTTGTTCGAATCTACCATTATTTTTTGGAAAGAAAACAAGATGTGTTCTAGATCTGGCGTTTGAATCACGAAAGTTTTGGAAAGAAAGAGGAACAAAAGAACGAACAGAAATATTACCTTCTCTGATCGGTTAAGGTGTGGAGATTGAGAGAGGGAAGAAGTGATTCCGTTTGCTGTTCTGACTCAGCAGTTCCAATCTACTTTAATTCGACTCCGATCTTCTACTTCAGATTCGATTCGGTTCCTTCCTATTCTTCAGTCACGGTCCAAACTTGAATCAGTTTCGATCTATGTTGTTGTGGTGACAATTTCAGATTAGTTTACTGTGGTATGATGAAGGATAGATCGATTTCGAAAAATGGACTTGGAACAATGATGAAAATCTGTTGAAATGTTTAAGTGTTCAAATGGATTTCATTTTTCTTGAAAAAAATATCTATGATATGTTCATGATTTTTTTGAATTTTTCTGGTTTTTGATCTGATATTGCAGGAGAGAGAATTGGTTTAGGAGTTTGTAGAATATTTGCTGCAGCTATGTCAGTGATTGGACTCGTGAACAGTGCTCCATTAATGCTGTCCTATTTATAGTATGTAAAACTAGGGTTTCTCTGATACAAGACAAAGACCATAATACCCCTGCAGTTGGATTAAAGAAGCTTGGGCAAGAGGAAACCAATGGACCAATAAAAATAAGACATGTGGACTTAAAAGGATAAGAACAAAAGATTTAAATGGACTCAAAGACTAAAAAAAGAAAATAAAAACAAAAGGATTAAATGAATAAAAAAAATTCGAAATTAAAAATTAAATTAAAAAAAGAAAACCGAAATTATTTTTTAAAAAAGAAATTAAATGCAACAAAAAACATTAAAAATAAAATAAAATAAAATATTTAAAAATAAAAAGGAATAATAAAACTTAAAATTGTACCTTTCGGAAACCAAATGAGGTATTTTAAAATACCTCTCTGTCGAAATTTCGTCTGAGACGACAAAATCGCTCGGCTTTGAAAATACGAACAAAAGACTTTTTAACTGATTAAAATATGAGTAAAAGCTTCAACTATTTAAAATACGAGTAAAAAAGGTTTTAATTAACTAAAAGACGAATGAAAATTTTCAATTACTTAAAATACAATTAAAAAGCTTTAACTGCTTAAGATACGAACAAAAAATACTTTAAAGAACTAAAATACGAATAAAAATTTTAATTGTTTAAAAAACGAAAGAAGAATTTTGACTGATTAAAGTGAGAATAAAAAATATTAATTGGTCAAAATTTAGGGTATGACGATCCCAAATAAAATACATACAGAGACAATTAATCACATACGAGCACCTATAAACACACATAATAAATAATTAAAGTAATTCTAACGAAAAACGAGTTGTTACAAATGTCATCATATTCTGAAGATGTCACCATTAGCCTCGGATATTACAATTTGTCTTCTTCTGATCATGTGCAAATACAAACAAAGAACTTCAAGGACATATGAAATGAACAAATAATTACTTTTTCAGTAAGGGAATTTCAAATGTCTTTTCAACGACATTAACCAAATCAAGGAACATTCCAACTATCATTATCAAGCTTCTCAAAGACTTAAATTTATGTGATGGCACCTCTCCAACATCTCTCAATTCCTTCCCTATATCAGGAGCTGAAGACTTGAAAAAAAAAAACAAGACTCTGCAAATTTTATAAGTGTCCTTACTCTATCAAATTCAAAAGCGCATAAACACTTAATAATTTATTACCAAGTTCATATCTTAAAAATTCTAAAGTCTTAAGAGTCTTACTCTGTTTTGCAATTGTTTACACCTCTAATTGTATATTAAGTGTAAAACCAAATAATTTGTCATTTGATTAAGTTAGATTGTAAGAATTCTCTTTCAGTTGTAATTGAGTATTGGAAGTCTCTTACTTGTGTGATTGAGCATTATAAGTCTCTTGCTTATGTGTTGAGCAATTGTAATCTTTAATGATTGAAAATCCCTTGGAAGTGCAAGGGGATTAGATTACTCTCAGTTTGTGGGAGGAATTAGTATAATTGTTTTGTGTATCTCTGTCTCTCTCTTTGTGTTTGAACTAATTTGTTGCATTCAGAATCTAGATCAGACTCTGACTAGCAAAACACTCAGAAAAGCTAACACAATTCAACCCCCTCCACGTTGTCCTCGTAACAAATCTCAGTTGATAGGGACACAATATTAAATATATGCAACGGTTAAAGTTCAATCCCTGAACATTCCACCTATTCATCATAAAGGTGAATTTTTGGCACAAGGTTATTTGAAAGAAAAAAAAAAGTTTTTTTTATTGTTTTTTTGTTTTTTTTAGCTCATGGCCATAATTATTGTTATCTTGTTTAAGGTGCTTTGTCCGTTATGATTTGGGCCATACTGATTGTTTGAATTCATTAATTAGTTTGACATCAGCTATAATTCTCAACCAAACCCACCCAAATAAAAGTAGTAATATTGTAGTACATTAGGTAAATTTACTTGTATTTCAAGAATTATTATTAGGTAATGTAGTCTTTACACATTGTGGATAGAGCAAGCAAAGATCTTAGCTTTGAAACGTAAGATACGTGATCTCCGTTATTGCAACATAGGGACAAATGCTGGGTTCCAACATCCCACAAATTTTGTCAAATTTGGTTCTCTTTCACCAGCCACAGAAATATAAAACAATTCAGACTCATATAGTATACAATAAACATGCCCAATATGTGTGGCTTAAAAAAATAATCAAGTTAAACACACCCTTGATATTTATTCTTTTGAAAAAGCAGTTCTTGATATTGATAAAATAGAGTTTGTTTTGTTTCTGTAATTTTCGAATGAAAAAAAATTTCATCCTAAGTTCTGATTTGATTGTTTATGATAAAACATGTTTGAATTTCATCTCTCTAAGGTCAAAACAATTCCTTTTGCTCACTGCATTCACTTTATAACAAATAAATAAGACTTAGAGTTAAATAAAATTTTCATTCATAAAAATATAGTAAACTCTTATTTTGGTGCTTAAAAAAATAAAATGTGGGGTTTTCACACTCAATTTTTTTTGTTTTGTTATTTTATCCCTAATGGATATAAATTTGACATGCTTTTGATATTTCTTGAACATATTATGGACATACAAGGATTAAACATAATAAATTTGCATAACATAAACCCACCTTGAACATAAACGAATCATAAAATTGACGCTAATATAAATTTATAGATTGACCATCAGAAACCAAAAACAAAATGAATTTCTTTTTAAGATTGAAAACATCCGGCTTTAGTTTATGGGGACTAAAATTAAAAATCGCCATATTTTCAAGGACGAAAAATTTAATAGTAAGTCACTAACTATACCATGGCATCCCGTCAAAAAAAACTATACCATGGCAGCACAATTGTTTGGTTTGGTGTTATATAATGTCCCATATGTCCCATACACTTGGTATAAGTTATTTCAAACAAAAACAAAATAAAGTTAAATTGTTTTCATTCAGGTTGTAAGCTATTTTCATAAACTATCTAGAATGACTTATGAAAATAAACATGAAATAACTCATATTAGAACACTCTTTAATTTCATACATTTATTCAACACCTCTATATCTTTCTTTTTTTTATCATACATCACATTCATCACATAATTCTATATTTTTTCTTTCTCAAGATGTCAAAGATTTTTGAGTGTCTAGTAATTAAAAAATAACAAAAAGGAGTACATTTATTTTTACCATTGATTAAGTAAGGATAACATAAAATGACAAAAGTACAAAACCATAAAGATGAGATCTCTTTCTGTGTGTCTTTTGGCATTAAATAATATACTCAATGTGGGGTAACCTTATAAAACCCGGAGCAGAAAGTTAAGCTTTAAGTTCATACAGAGCAAAACTGCCTCTCAGAGGCCTCAAAAAGGATTTGGTAGAACCTATATTAAAATTTATTCTCTTTAGTGGTAGCAGTTATTACTGTAATAGTAGTGTTTATCTTTTTAGGGAATTAGCCACTTTAGTCACTTTAATCCCTGAATGCAGAAAAATTGCAAACCAGTCCTTAAATGTAGGCTCTGTTGGTCAATTTCAGGGACTAAAGTGACTAACGGAGTCTGCATTCAGTGACTAAATTGACTAACGGAGTCTGCATTCAGTGACTAAATTGACTAACATAGTCTATATTCAAGGACTATTTTGCATATTATCTGCATTCAAGGACTAAAGTGACGACTCCTTTCCTATTCAGGGACTAAAGTGACTAATCTCCCATTTATCTTTTCTTTTCCTTTTTTTTTAATAGTTATATATGATGTCACAGGACAAAACTTTTCAACCTTTCAAATAATTTTATACCACAAAGATTCTGTGATGTTTCAAAATCAAGATATATATATTTAATTTTCTCCTATGAGTACTGACTAATGTTATTTATCTACTAGTATATATTACACAGCTATAGTTTTCAGAAGAAACCATTCAAAGTATAAGAGTCTTTTTCTGTGTTCTACTTTTTCATATACAAACTTTATTTTAATTTTCAACTAATATTTGGACCTAAGATCAAATGGCACCAGTTTGTACAAGAAGTAGAATGAAGTTGCAAAAAGCAATGGAAAGAAGTACTAGTTGTGAGTGTGTTACAACAGTTGAAAACAAAGAACTTGGTGTGAATAATAAGAAGGTTGATGATACAAAGAAAGATATAATATTTTCATCAAGTTCAAGTGGTTGTTCTACACCAAAAGCTAAAAGGTTCAGAATACCTAAGGTGTTAACATGTCCACCAGCTCCTAAGAAGAGAAGAGTAACTCCTCCTTCAGCATGCTCTTCCATTAATAGATCACCAATATCATTGTTTTCTTCACCTGATATAGAGCTTTTTTTCTTCTCTGCACTTAATAATGTATCAGTGTAATAAGTTTAGTTTTACTTTATGTAGCGAAGTATGAATATAGTTTAGTTTATAATCCTTTCTACAAGTTTTATGTGATTATGATGACTACAACTTATGGTATGCAAATTATGAGTTTTGGTTACAAATTCCCTCATTGTTAGGCTTGAGTACATTGTTGTTCTTATATATAATACTTGTTTTCTTGAATCAGTTTTCTTTTAATGGTAGATTCAGTTATTTATTTGTAAAGCATGAAAATCGATTCATTTGCAAATTTGATTAATTTTTTTTTTAACGGCAAATGTTAATAGTTGGTTTGTTAGATTTATATTTACTCTTGACCTCCATCTCTTTTCTCTTAGATCAAATCAGTTGAGCTATCCAACTCTCCGGATATTCGATTTATCTACACTATAGTATCCTTCTGATCAAGGATTTGGTATTACATATATGCATATCATAAATAGTTAGAATTGCAACTTTGGCCTTCTGGAAATATATATTTGTGGTTGAGTTGATTGAGTTTGGCTTAATCAATATGATTTACATTATCATATCAAATGATCATTAACACATAAATATCTTGATTAGTCACTATGTTGATAGATACAACATTCTTGGTTTAATAACAGTTTTAGCCCCTTATGTTTCAAAAAGTTGCGATTTTGACCCCCTAACAAAATAAAATACAAAACCGCCCCCTAAGTATTGCCCCTTTTGCAGTTTTGGTCTCCCAGACCAATTTTGACCAAGTCAAAGTTGACGTGAACCCCACGTGTGTAATTTTTTAATTTTTTAATTTTTTTTAATTATTAAAAAAATAATTTTTTTATTTTTTTTAATAGAAAATGGAGAGGCAAAATGATGAGGTAAATGTTTTTGAATATTTCATCTTCTACTGTTTTTACTTCTTCCTTTTACAAACAAAATACAAATATACTGTGTCTTTTTTTTTTGAGAGAAAATATACTGTGTCTTGTATTGAGGAAATGATTTTTCTTCAGATAATATATAGTCAGTTGGACTGTTTTGGTTGCTCTGCAGGGGACTGTCTAAATTTGAGGTGTTTTTGCCCATTACTTATTAATTCACTGATGCATTTGGATTTGATTTATTTTGGAGTCATGCATGTATTTACATTTTTAGTTTGGTAGGTCGTCAGCATGGAGTCCTATTCAGTGGCAGACCCATAAACATTTTGCACTGATATATAACCTTATAAAAGAAAAATATTTTTAATTAGCTTTTACCAAATACACAATTTTATAAATGAAATCCACCTTCCCTCAAAAAAAAAAAAAATGAATGAAATCCACCTATATACGGTGTTTTTTTCTTTTGAAAGGATACTATATTATACGCTGTTTTATTTTCAAAATATGATATATTTTGTATTCATGCCTGTTTTTACTTTAACACAAGGGATACAAATTAAGATGATAAATGATTAAAGTTTATTGTGTATTATCTCGTTTGTATTTTATTGTGTATTTATCTCGTATAAATTTCTCTTCTTTTCTCAGAATATGGACCTATGGAGGAAATAAGTATTCATTTATGATCCCTCCAAAAAAAAAGTATTCTTTTGTGGGAGCAAATGAGCAAATGAATGGCTCGGTTCACTGGTAAAACTGCTAAAATCCTTAATTTTTGTCTATCAACAAAAACAATTATTTTTCATTAATAAAAAGGTTACATATATGCAGACAAAAAATGTTATATACTGTATGTTAAAACTTTGTCCTATTCCTCATTTACTCTTAAAAATGCCATAAACATATTAATATACATTTTCATTTAAATATTTTTCTTGTGGGGCAATTACATTAGATCATACATTATAAAGCACCCATTTTAAGTGTTTAAGTGGTCATATATGTACACATCATCATCAGTGTTATAATATTTTAATATTAGTAATACCGGAAAAAAAATACTCAACATCTTCAATGTATCACCTCACAAAAACTTATTAATTTGTTTCCACCAATAACGTTTAATCATTAAATTTCGACAAAAAACATTTATTTTAATACAGTTTATTTATGGGGACCTTAGAAAGAGAGAGAAATTTCATAACCACCTTTCTATACAAACACCATATTTATTTGCTCCACAATGGAGGTATCTACTCAACATAATGCTAAATGAGTGAATCACTCATCATTGTGGCTGATCTTATACGTTAATTTGCTGCATTTTGATTATACCTTATGTATTTCTGTTGTCTTATTCCAATCATGTTCTATAATTTGGTGGCTCTATTTTGTTTTTATAAAATATTCGATAATGCCTACATTTGATTTGAATGACTTGTGTTTGAATTATTTGGTTATGTCTATATTCAGTCATGCCTGATATTTTTTTCTTTTTTGAACAAGTGTATTGGTATGCCTAATTAAAAACCCTTTTGTATATGCATATTGTAAATTTTAACTTTTCGTATTATAAGACACTTAGTAACATTAATTAATAGTTTATTTGGGAAAAATGCAACAGCCATGTATTTTTTTGGTAAAAGTAATTAACGCGTCTAGTAATTTAAAAGAGACTTATAATTAAGAAAAACTTATTTTCTCTAAAGAGACATATAAATGATTATTTTTCTTTGGAGTAAAGGGATTTTCAAAAAAAAAGAATGGACATCTATTTGGTTCATGAGATTGTTCCAACTCTTTTAATGCCGCTCAAATTATTCACTTTTAAGATTTTTTAACCATATTAATTCCTATTAATATTTAATTTTGAATCTTATGCTACGTGGGAGATTAACACTTTATCTCCTTATCACTGCTCTCAAAAAAAAAAAAAAATCTCCTTATCACTTCACGTTAACTCCTTAAGCATCACGTTAGTATTATATCTTTTAATTTTATTGACATTTAAAATGTTTGAAGATCAATTTAATAATTTATATTTGACATACAAAAAAAAAGTATCTACATATTCTCTTAAAGACCTGTTTAGGCCTACGTTCTTTTGATTAAACATAAAAAAGATGGTGGTTATCATTATCCTTGTCAACCTTATCTTTTACGTTGTATCTAAAAAGAACAAATTATAAAAATCTAAAGAAGGTACAAAGCATCTAAAGGTGCAAAATGAGAATCCAAAGATGATATATAAGTAAACTAAACAATTTTGTCAACATGTGTATACATGCAAGTTTTGAGTTAATAATTATTGGAAGAGAAAACACATGGAGTGGGAGAGAGAGAGAAAATAAAGAGAATCCAATGAAGAAGCTCATGTTAGTGGTGATAATTTTTAATTTACAATTTACCATACACACACGTAAGGGGAATCTCCTGGAATCGAATTCCTCGTGAAAATTTTAATTCTTTATTTTTTTACAATGCTTTCAAATATTATATCTAATTTAGTGTCGGCTCTAAGGTACACAGTTGTAGTGCGTGTGTGACATCATTGTTTTAAGAAAAAAGAGCCATTTATGTTGATTTAATCTTAAGGGTAGGTATATAATTGAATCATTTAATGCTGCCATTTTTTCATCCTATCGCGGAAGGAAAATTATGTATAAACATTTATACATCTTATTGACACCTTATGAGACATAGATAGAGAAAGTATGTAATAGATGCAATATATTGAACAATTTTTTACTATTAGTGTTTGGTACCAAAGGATTTAAGCCAATAAGATTAGATGAAATACAAACTCACTTAATCCATTTGGGTTGGTCTAGTGGTATTGATTTGGAACCTACGAGTGTGTTCCTCCTCAAGGTCTCAAGTTCATTCTCTCTAGTCCCTATTTAAGTAGACTAATTTAGTTTCTTAAAAAAAAAAATACAAACTCACTTGTTATGTTCAATCAATTATACTATTTTTATTGAATGAAACCCAACGGATGTTGCTCTTTAGGCAACAAAATAAAACACTCGAACGGTAGTTAATTACCGTTCGCTGTCGGACAGTAGTCTAAAAAGCAATTGTCAAAACCAACTATGGGCCCGTTTGTTTTAGTTTTTTTTAAATAGATTTTTATAGTGTAATATTTTTTTGCTACAATTTTTTTAACAAAGAAAATTTTAAGGAAAGTTTCAAATAAAAAATTTCTTTGAATAGTTTATCTTAAAATATAATTCTAAGTATTTCATCATTTTGTTATAATTTTTTTTGATACCAAAATTTTGAAAAAATCTCTAAAAAATAAGCTATTTCAAATAGCTTTTCATAAAAATTCATTTTTGAAAGATGTCACTTTGAAAAAATATGTGATTTTTACTATGTAAAATATCTAACAATGAATATTTAAGCTAGGGAATCTCAAACTCTCATTTTTAATTTATGTTAAATGAGTTTGAAATAACTTCTTTTATTTTTGAATAAATTTCTAAAAAACAAACGGGCCCTATATCATAGAAAAACAGATCAAGGCCCACTAGAGCCTATATCTTTTGATTTCTGCTCATCCCCCTACACTTTTCGCTCCCACCCAGTTAAACTGGCTAAAATACCCCTGTGTTAGTTAACTAACGTAAGTGTAAAATTATGCGTTAATTAACTAACGCAGCGTGACTTAAGTCACGCAAGCAGAATTCCTTAATTTTTACACATGCGTGAGTTAACTCACGTCGCGTGAGCAGTTAACTCACGCTAGGCAAAAGTGGAGTCATACTTTAAAAACTCATACCACGTACAACAAGTGTAGAACCTTGCAGTAAAATAAAGATTAAAAAAGTTGCAGCTTGACAGCAAATTATATCTCTTCTCTTCATATATAATTTCACCTTTGCAACAAATTTGATTTGCGGTGCCATTTTACTATTCCCAACCAGATTTCGTGAGGCACACCATTTTCTTGTTTAAAGATTGATTCACAAATTTGAGCTGATTTTCATGTTTGTAACAAATGACTGATTCACACATTTGTCTTGTTTAAAGATTGATTAACACGATGTTCTTGTTTAAAGATAAATTTCATGATAAAATTATTCTTCTTCTAAAAAGTTACATGAAGCATATGCTTTTGATTCTTTTTATTGTTTATCCAGAAATTGTTCTTTTGAAGTGAAGTAAAGGGAATGGAAGAAGGAGATACCATGGGGAAGGAGAAGTGAATGGAAGGGAAGAACAAAATATTAGATTGAAGAGATGTGTGGGCTGCATTGCTGTTTGCCTTGCGATTAACTCATGCGGGGGTATTTACGGCAATTCAGTTGGGCGCGAGCGAAATGTGCAGGGGGAGAGCAGAAATCATATCTTTTAAGTACAAAGGCTCAAGAGACGGGATATCTTCTATTCACACCCCATCTGAATTTAATACAACAAATTTAGGAAGGGTATGGAATAATCAATTACCTAACCATTTAGTGTTGTAAAACGATATAGACCTACCAAGAGTTTCTAGCTTCAAACGAAAATTCGTTACATTTTTCTGTATAAATCCAAAGCCATTATATTTTCTGTAGAAAAAAATTATATTACTTTATTTAATAGTGACTTTGGATGTGTACTAACCCATCCTTCTTTTGTAAGCAAACTTTGTGAGTACATTGTATACTTGTATTTGTCAATGACAACCCCCGTATAAGATGGACATAGGAAAGTTTAATTAAACTTAAGCTTGGATGGATGCAAAAAGAATATTCAGATAGTTTTCAACAAAATTTACCACAATATATAATATGAACATGCATGAGTGTGGTCCTAGAAAACAAGCCTTTCTTAATGGCAATTAAACTGAAATTTGTAATTTTACTCAACCAAGGATTGGTAAATTGCTTTACTTGAAGCAGGTATCCAACATTCAAAGAGGTTATCCATTTTGATTGTTATTTTTTTGTGGTGGTCAGGGTTTGAATCCCAAACCTTACATATATTATGCATTGTCCCTACCAACCGAGTTAATCGACCCATTTTGATTGTTATTAATAACATAGAAAAATAGTCTTTGCAATATCTAATTTTGTCGTTTACTATGTATTGAAAGATAAATATAATGCATACAATATTTTGTTCCTATATAGCAACGATAGGAGTTTGACTGATTACTCAGCCGTGCCATAGGGAGAGAAATAAATGACAAGAGTGTGCATGTTATTCATGTAGACATTGGGGAATTTTTTTTTCTTTACAATTTGGATCTCCCTTTTAGACAAAATGCGGTGTAGTTTTTGGGTGGTTATGGTTTAGAATTTTCAAGAGAGAAATTTTGGAAATGCAAACTCTCATATTTAGGTTTGGAGGTATTTGGAAGAGAAGAACTTGAGTGCGTTTGTTTTAGAATTTTTTTTTAGAAAAAATCTATTCTTTTACAATACCCACTAGCTCTTGTTGCATACCAAAATTTAAGAAAATCTTTAACTACATTTTGCTTTCATTGTTGATGGAATAAACTTTCGCTGCAAAATTGATAATTTATCCCTCACTTTGTGTAGGGAAATGAGTCAAAATCAATTGTCATAAGAATTGAAGAACGAGACATAAAAAAACATTTTAAAAAATGAACCTAGTGCCTCATCGACTGTCCGATTTTCTGAAGTTTATGGTATATGAAAGGAGAAAAAACTAAGTTCGTTTGCAAAAGTTCATTGAATGTCAAATTGATTCATCTCATCAAAGCCATTTGAAAAACTACTCGATGGCTCGAAACTCTAGCCCTCTTGTCTGTCCAGGTGCACCGCCTTAAAGCGAAGACACATCTAACATTGTTCTGCTCAGCCAAACAAAAAGTCAGTACCTGATCTGTTACTCTTGATTACGAATAAGTAAAAATGTGTTTCATTAGGCTTACATGTTCTTTGATTCCTTTTCATGTCCTGAACGATTGCAGTTTATGATGATTTTGTCATCAACTTTTGATACTGAATGATCCATTGGGAGATTGATCTGTCTTTCTGCTAAATTGAAAAAATTGAACACTAATTTAACTTCAAGATTTTAAATCATGTGAAAGTCCAGAAAAAATATATATACGTTTGGGTAAGGGTGAAGAATTTTAAACGTGACTAAGCTCTCGAACTGAGGATACGTTTCATAATCAGTCCACAGGGTTGAAGCTGTGCGGACACTCCAATGTCCCACTTCGAAGACAACGACACTTATGGTGTGTTGCTTACTGAAAATACATGTCAAACTATAATCTAAAAGGGGGAACTCTTACCCGACTTGGGTGGAGGAGTGACATAACCATCAAGTCCCAATAATTTCTGTACCAATGAAAATTTCACATCAGCATGTTTAACCGTTTAATGAAAGCGAGTTTAAGTAAGGAAGTTTACATAAAGGTATATGAGAGTTACCTTTAGATTCTGATAGCACTCCTCAAGTTTGTCATTGTATAAGATGGAATCAAATATGCCTGATGACTTGCCTTGCTCAATCTCAGTCTGAGCATTTCGTAATCGCTTTAGGACCTGTTCTTCTGTTTCTGTCCCTCTGTTCAAAACTTTTCTTTTTAGCGTTATTCGAGAGTTAAAAGGTATGAATATGAAGCTATTATTACTCACCTTTCACGAAGACGCTTTTCAAGCTCTTCCATCGACGGGGGGCAGATAAAGATATATATGGCTTCAAGAGAACTAGCCCTCACAGATCTTGCCTCTTGAACATCAATATCAAGAATACACCTCTGAACAGGATTCACAAATTAAAAAGATTTCAATATCTTAGATGAGAAAAAGAGAAATTTAATATATACTAAGGCAATGGTTAAAAGATCGGTTTGATATGATTGCACCCTCAGTTTTCAAACAGAAAATTTAATTTCATTAGTATCACAAAACATTACCACAATATATTTAATGCATTTCGAAAGTTTAATTTTACTCAAGTAGAATAAATAAATTTATAAAAGATCCAATAAATGCACTTAACTTTATGATTGGAATTGTGTAGAAAAAACAAGTCAAAAGAGTGTTATATTTGATAAAATCAAATTTGTGTTTTTTGTGCGTCGAAATCAGATCAGACTAGCTTTTATATATTTATAATAGGATTGCAATAAGTACAATAAATATTGATATGATTACTCAATCTAATCCTAATCACATATGTGCAGCTAAGGAATAATATGTGACTAATTCTAACAGATTTAAACTGTGTTCAATTCAATAATATATGTGAACATTAAAATATAGTGGCAAGAGGAAAGAGGCAATTCTGCATAATATTCTGCTAAGTTTCTGTCAATAATGAACTGTGTATTCCGCAGCAATTAAATCACCAAAAACTATGCTTTAGATCTTACAAGTGTTTCTAAAAGTCAACACATTGGAGAGTGCTTTTAATCAGAGTTGTCAAATATAGGCCATGGAAGTGCAATAGTCGACTGCAGTGGCAGACTTTTTGACAACTACCACGGCCAATTTGGGAAGAATGGCGGCGCCATGGTGTTTTATGGCTAATATGGAGGTTCAAAATGGCGGATTTCTGGCTTTCGGCCATCCGCAATTGATAGCACTGTTCTGACTAAACCTAATCATTATTTTTTAACTGAAAAAAGGAAGCAGTAAACATAAGGTTTTTAACGATAAAGATTCGTAAGGAACTTGCTTTCCCTGCATCTGATACCATTTCAACGGCCTCAACACTGGTCCCATATAGGTTACCATGCACAGAAGCAAACTCAAGAAACTTTCCATCTTTAATCTCTTTCTCCATTATACTCTTCTCAGTAAATGATAATGGATTCCATCTTTCTCCATAGCTCTTACAGCACGGATTGTGTGACTCACAGAGAAACCAAACATGGATGGAAATTCTTTCGTGACCATTGATATCAATGTTCCTTTGCCTACTCCAGAAGGACCACTAATAACAACAGGTTTCTCAGCATTGCCTATCACACCCTTACTCCATGCAACAACCTCAGTCCCTAAAATCTTTTGCTGGCGCCGGACGTATTGAGTGTCTACCTGCCAACATCATGAAAAACGAAAAATTAACACTTATTAGGCCATTTAACATCGTGTTTACTATTGTTTCGGGTGCAATGTTATCAATTGCAGATCGTGCAAAATTGCAGTGTGTTCAAATCAGCGTTGTTAAATAGCTATAACTCTAATGCATAGCAGAATTCGCACAAATCACTATTGTTCTACAATACACTACTTAGTAAAAAAAACGTTGTATAACACTGTTGCATAGTGGAGTTTGAACAAACCGCTATTTTCCCCGATCTGCAATTTACACCAATGGTTCAAATTATGTTATATAACAGTGCCATAGTACCGGTATAGATGCTATTTAATAACATTTTGTACTAAATGCCGCATTGCTGAACAATGATTCAGCTTTGCTATAATGCTATAACTAGTAATTTATTAATACTACTTCGGAGATTGTATGCATTAATAGTTATTTCTTTGGGATTAGAATAAGGACTTGGGTTTGGAAGAACGAACCTCGAGAAACCATGTATGATAAGGGTTCAGATTCTTCTTAGGAATTACGATTTTGTCTTTTAATAATACTGGTGAATGGCCTTCAAATGATAAGGGTTTGGTGCCTAGCACAGTTGGATTAACCTTACAAATTAAAATGGATATCAGCAACAAATCCTAAGAGTTAAAAAAGTAAATCAAATAAAAGAAAAAACATTCAACTGACCATTCACGAAGACAGTTGTCGAAAATTCGAACTTTAATAGACAGAATTTCTTCATCAGCTCCACCAATGACATACTGTTAAATAAATAAAGGTTCAACTTTAGTTTTAGACACAACTAATCAACAAGTAGTAACATATTGAAAGTTATTGTTTATCGACTAATGTATGATTAATACCGTTTTATTGCCAACAGTGGCAACGGTAGTCGATGTTTCCAAAGTTCAGCTTTTTAAATCCGAACTATTACTGCTTCCATTCTGCAGGTCTTGATGTTGAGAAATGAATATTGGTGCTTCTCCCTATTGATCACAAAGAGTTTCATAAATAAATCAAATTAAAACCAATTTGATCCAATATCATAAACTAACACGATTCCTAAAATTTTGTAATATTCTAATCCTCCAAGGTAAAAAGATACTTACCATAAGAATTTTATTCTCCTGAATCCAATCCTAACCTAGAGTATATACAAATGTTAATATTATCAAAGAACAATCAATATATGAAAACTTCAATATTTAAGAAATAAAAGCCAATGAGATTTATA
>Ga0228711_1006173_pt1 | contig 17960 bp, 9 predicted proteins | sample MedpolnodulmetaG_2_FD_177996 | JGI IMG/M metagenome (GOLD analysis project Ga0228711, IMG submission 177996) | Root nodule microbial communities from Medicago polymorpha collected in Santa Monica, California, United States - brown nodules | ecosystem: Host-associated > Plants > Roots > Nodule...
TATATATATATATATATGTTTTTTTTTTATATATACTTAAGTTGAAGACTCTTCATTAAAATAATCCTAAACAAACGGCCCTTATAATTTATCCCATTTTCGTGATACATTAACTAGAACCATGTTATCCATAACATTCCTTACGGGAAAGTTTTTAGGCTTACTTAAGTATAGGTTCTGAAGTTTAAACTTACCTTTGTTTCTCCCTAACCGGCAATGATTGGCTACAAGACCTGTAAATTTATATATTCAACGTGGTTAATACATCCGTCAGGGTGTTTGAATTGACGGCATTGGGTTTACCAATTCGTTTATCTTGAGAGAGAAAAGCTGATAATATTTTAAATTTCAATCTTGAATTCTTACTATGAATCATGTTGTTAAATAGCAGCTATAGCGGCGCTATACTGCTATATATAGTGTAGCATAATTTGGATGAACCGTTGTTATTTGGTGATCTGCTATTTAGTACAAATGTTTTCATATAGCTGCTATAGTGGTGCTATAGCACTACCCCATCGCGTATTTTTAATAACAACCCACTATCCGTGATTGACAACATCACTGTGAATTGGAAGAAAGTTTTTGTTTGTTATGCAGTAGTAATTCATGGAAATTGTTAGTCAGTATATTGTTGCATTGAGTTTGAAAAACAATTCGGAGCTAATTATGCTCATTCTTTGTTTTGTGCTGATTCATGGTTATTTTATATTTTAGGTTGGAGTTGCAGAAATGAAAGTCGCAGTTGAAAGAACTGGTGGCCTTGTTGTCCTGTCTGAAAGTTTTGGTCATTCAGTCTTCAAGGACTCTTTTAAGCGTGTTTTTGAGGATGGGGAGCAATCTCTTGGTCTCTGTTTCAAGTGAGCATTCTCTCATTTCAAATGTTCTAATGATATTTTGTTATTATTATGTAGTTCCATTTTTTTCTGTCCCCCCTCCTCGCCTGTTGTTATTTCTTCATTTTCAGTTATACCTGTTGGGTGCTGCAGATGATTGGTGCCAAGTGAGTTGCCAACATAGTTGGGACGTCTCTTGGCATGATGATGCTTCTTTTTTCCCAAGGCATAATGACGTTTTTGCACCACATCTTTTGTTTTAATTTTTTTTTCCTGTACCCTTGTTTCTTGTTCTCCCTACATATCGTTTATCAGAGACGATCGCTGCTAATGTTGTTTATGTTTCAGTGGGACCCTTGAGATAAATTGCTCAAAGGAAATCAAAATTCAGGGAATTGTTGGACCTTGCACATCGATGGAGAAGGTTAGATGATTTATGTTTGAACTCTTCATTTTGTGTTGCTTTTTGATTCTTGAATTAAAGACTGCGTTGGATCAAAGAACTAGACTGAATCAGAGCATGATATTTCTGGATTTTAATTTTTACTCACATACTGCAGAAAGGACCTTCTGTTGCTGATACCGTCATAGGAGAGGGGAACACAACAGTATGGAAGATGTGTGGTCTTGACAAGAGTACATGCTTGACTGTGATGTTTGATCTTTCATCAAGTGATCGTTCAAATACTCCAGGTGGTGTCAACCCACAACTGTACCTGCAGTTCCTTACAAGGTTATGTTGGGCAAATTTTATAAATAGGATCTTAATATAGATGATTTTGTGTGTCTTTCCACTATTTCATTGGGTCTTGAACATTAATAATGGTCATGGTCTTATTGCAGTTACCAGGGCCCAGATGGTCAATTAGTGCTTCGTGCGACAACAGTAACTAAAAGATGGGTAGATAGTGCTGTTAGCTCTGAGGTAGTTCCAGTCTTTTTTATGTCTGTGGCTGTGCATGGCAGTTCATTTGTCGATGTGATAGAAATATTTGGAACTACTAAACTATCTTTCTGTAAAGAAGCATGAAAATTATACTCTTTCATCATGTTGTGAAGTATGATTTTCAAGCTATGTCATGCAGAATTGCAGATACCTAATCTAAATGTTTGGGTTTACATGCATTTCTTGTGTTTATCTATGAGACTATGACGTTTCCTGAATGACATATGTTTATTCTCTAATGATTAGTTATATATGACAATTATTTGTTTACATTGAGATTCTTAAATTGATTAATAGCCGGATTTTAATTAGTTACATTATTGTGTTATTCAGGAATTGGTTCAAGGATTTGACCAAGAAACTGCTGCAGTTGTAATGGCTAGATATGCTTCTCTGAAAATGGAGACAGAGGTATGTGATAAGCCGTCTTACTATCTTTTGTTCTTAGTATTCCTAAAATATATTCATATTTATTTACTAAAGCAGCTCCTGGGAAGCATTTATTTGTTGAAATGAATGGTAGTGGGGAGTTTCAGTAAAACATAAAATTGGGTGAATAGCTTTGATATTAATGGTTTTGATGAAATTTGGGCTTGTTCAGTTGTTTTGCTAATAATATGCTAAAAATTACTGTTTTATCAAATGTAAAATTCAAGTTATTGGCCATGTATTTTATATGCATTTGCGGCGAAAATTTCAAGTCAACATATATAAATAAATACCTTGCTGAGCATCAATTTTATTTGATCAGGAAACATTTGATTGCACACGGTGGTTGGATAGGTTCCTCATTCGCCTCTGTTCTAAGTTTGGGGACTACCGCAAGGATGATCCATCATCTTTTACATTAAATCCATCATTTTCTCTTTTCCCCCAGTTTATGTTCAATCTGCGACGCTCACAGTTTGTACAGGTACCTGTTATTGTTGTTTTCTTCCCATTCTGCAGTCCTATTAGTTAGCTAATTGATGGTGAAATATATTTACAGGTTTTTAACAACAGTCCAGATGAGACTGCATACTTTCGCATGTTGTTAAACCGGGAACATATTAGTAATGCGGCTGTCATGATTCAGCCATCACTAATATCATATTCATTTAATTCACTGCCTGCACCAGCATTGTTGGATGTGGCTTCCATTGCTGCAGACCGGATTCTGTTGCTAGATTCATATTTTAGTGTGGTTATTTTTCATGGGATGACAATAGCTCAATGGCGCAACTTGGGATATCAGAACCAACCAGAACACCAGGTTTGTGTGCAGTCATGCCCTACTAAAGAAATTGCTGTTACTTGAGAATTCTGCTCACAAATTATCTTCGTATATATTTTACTACTTAATCTGTAAGAGCAGTAGTTTCTTTCTGTTAGTTTTTTTTATGGACGGTGTTTTGCTTAGAGGCATTTTCGTAGTTGGTGTCAAGTGTTGCATTTACCAGTATTCCTTCTCTCTCTCTGCTGTTAACTTTAATTTATGGTACAGGCTTTTGCACAACTGTTACGAGCTCCACAAGATGATTCCCAAGCAATAATTAGAGATCGGTTTCCTGTTCCTAGATTGGTAGTGTGTGATCAACATGGTTCCCAGGTCAGTATTGTTTCTTACCCAAATTATTCATACCATAAGCAATACTGATGAGTATTTTAAACTTATTGCAATATATTGTCTGTATTTTCCCCCCTTTTGTTAATCCTTGAGTCAAGATTTTTCATAATTGGAAACTTACTAGGGTTTCATTGATGTCTTTAACAGGCTAGATTTTTATTAGCAAAACTGAATCCATCAGCAACATATAATAATGCGCACGAGATGGCTGCTGGTTCAGATGTAATCTTTACTGATGATGTTAGCCTTCAAGTTTTCTTTGAGCATCTGCAAAGGCTGGCTGTCCAATCTTGAGGGCAGATGGTAGAAGAGACTGACAATTTATGGATTCTATACTTTGGTTTGGGGAATTCGCCAATGATGTGTGTGTCCTGCATTATGCTGTTGCATTCAGTTATTTTTCCTTTCTTTCCTTTGTTCTTAACAAAGAGAAGATCAGAGCCTGCGTGTATCGAAGAATAAGAGAAGCAAGGGCCTGTCGAATTTTATTTTATGGATAAAATAAATGATTCATATGTTCGTTGAGTTTTGGCATTGCGGAAAGAAAGGATAGGACATTTTTAGTTAAGCTACAGCAGCATAGCAAATGAGGGAGATATTTTTGTTTCATATTTTTCCTATTTGTTTTTGGCCCAGATAATTAATTTTTGGGTTCCTCATCTGGATTAATTTACATAGTGGTTTTACTTTTACATACTCCCTAGGTTTGCTAAGAAGACATTTTGTCATGTCGTTGGAGTTTGATATCAGTCATTCTCTTCTTTACACTGTTTTGTACTATATTTTGTGAAGTAAGCTTATACAGGATTCATCATCATGGTGAAATGAACACTTGTGTGGTCGCTGTTTTCGTTCTTTACTTCCAAAGTCCACTTAAAGTTTAAATTGCAATTTTACTTTGCCTTTTAAAGTTGCATGATGGTTTTTACCCCGTAGCAAGTGTTTGTTTTGGTGGTTGCATGTACTCAGCCACGTGTTGAGTATGATGCTGGAATATGGAGCTTCGTTAAGTTGTGGTTTAGCATTGGGATGGGATGCTGGATTGAAAAATTGGACGCAGAACCAATTAATTACAAAATCTTATACGTTTTCCTTGGAACAACTTTGATTCCAATGTTGATAATTGAATTTCTAATAAATTGTGTTTGCGAACTTGGGATCGTAATTTAGGCATTGCAAGAGTTGAGGATGATTATCATGATTTTTGACTTTGATCACAATTACGAATTGGAAAATGTCTCTAAAGTTACATAGCAAACTTCTTTCATATTGTATTGATTATATGCATTTTTTTGTTGACAAGCTATATATGATGGGATAGTATTCCGCTGCTTGGTCCATATAGTTTCTGCTTGGTCCATAGAGTTGATTTCATTTAATTGAATAAAACTTGGTTGTTACAGACAATTTATGACATTTGTCAAAACGTTACGGACAATTCATAACATTTTTAACATTGGGATTAAATTTTTGTTCAATTTAAAAAGTATAGAATTTTGTTTAAGCAGGAGACAATGTAAGGAATTAAAATCATTTTTGTCTAAAAACTATAAAACTAAAAAGTATAACAAAATCAAATTGAAAATTGGAGACCATTATTATAATTACTCTTACTCCATTAGAAACTTGAAAGACCAACTTCAATGAGCTCTAGCCCTATGTGAAGAGTGAATCACATCACATCCTTCAAATCAACCCTTGTTCACTCTCATTCTTTTTTATAGCCAATAATTTGTTGTTGATGAACTGCATTTACATCAAACCGAAAACGTTTTAGAAGGGCGATCATATATATTGAACTGTTTTGGAATGTACTAGCAAAATAATTTTATTAGTTTTTGTTTTCCCTTCAATTTTTCCACACCCTTTCCAACAGGAACAAGAATAACTCTTGGGTTGACACAGATTTGCACTTTATTTGATCACAAAAAAAATACATACTTTATATTAAAACATAATTTAATTATTATTTTTCTAATTTATTTTTTGTGTGTGACCAAATGAAATGTCTAAATTTTTATGTTCACACAAGAATTACTACAAAAACAAATATGTACTCTTTTATATGAAGCCTTAACTAGTTATATATGTTCCTTTAGATGGAACAAAATAATCCTATACTATACCGACACTTTTCTAGACCAATCATCAATGAAGGTGATGAATTATGGACCCTCCTAAAGAAGGTAACTTTGTTGGTCCCCAAATGTCTAAGTGTATATAATCCACTATGGATTTTGCAATGTGTATGGCGTTAGGAAATTTGGTTCTTTTCTGTTTTCCGTAGAGTCAGTGCTCACAGAATTCTAGCTTCTCAAAATTGCCCCTTCCATTCAATCCTTGCTTGTATTGCATAGTTCTTCAAGACCCCTTTCACCAACATGAGCAAGTTTTAAGTGCTAAAGTTTTGTTGAAATGTTCTTTGACAAGAAACTATGCTAGCAGGATTTATGATAGTCTTACCTTGAAATCGAAAACAAGCCATTTTTCCTGAATTCTTTCATCAATTCAACAGTCCCCTTGATGATTTTTAAATCTCCACCTTCTCCTTTTAATGAGCAGCCTCCTTGATCTAACATTCCAAAGAGAAATGAGATTTCTTTTCAGATCAGGCACATGCCTAACCTCTGTGAACACATTTGATGATCCATCAATCACTCTGACTTTGACATTCCTCTTTAGTTTATTCCTGCCATTGCCACCGTTCTTATCTATCCGATTTTCCTTTGACATATAGACCCTTAAGGAGGGTGTATTGGATCAGGATTTTAAAGGATAATTTTTGTTTGAAAAAGTTTTAAGGATTTTAAAAGACTTTGTAGGATTTTGATGACTTTGAAGATTTTAAAAGACTGTTAAGGATTTCAATGAATTTAATTTATAAGATTTTAAAAGATTTGAAATGATTTTATGGATTTCAAGAGATTTCAACAGATTAAGAAATAATTAAAAAAAAATATTATAACACACTCTCTTTCACAAAATCTCAATAAAGACTCTTATTTATTTTACTTTATTTTTTACGGGAGAGAGAGAAGGAAGGAGAGAGAGAGAGGAAGAGAGAGAGAAGAGGAAAAGAGAGAGTAAGAGAGAAGGGAGGAGAGAGAGGGAGAGATAGTAAAATCTTAAAAGAAAAAACAATCCTAAGAAATCTCATGTTTTCATGAAAGACTTTTTCATGCTAAAATTTCACTAGACAATCCCATAAAATCCATCAAAATCTAATTTATTAAACAATCCTTCCAAATCTGAATGATTTTGAATACCACTGGACTTTTCTTAAGTGATTAAGAGTCTTGATTGAATACCACAAGACTTTTTTGAAATGACAAAGAATCTTGATTGAATAACACAATACTTTTTTTAAATTGAAAAGAGTCTTGATTGAATACCACAAGACTTTTTTATGATAAAAAGGTCTTTTAAAATCCCTTAGAATCATGATCCAATACACCCCCCTAACATTCCCACTTATCTTTGTTTGATGCTCCATCCTCCGTCTTCAATTGGTGTAATCTTTTCTTCATGGACAGTTTGTTAATCAAAGTTTTTGTCATGTGCAAGCTTTCTAGTATTAGCCATGCCTCTGATGCACTTTCAATGTCTGCAACCTCTCGAATAAATTCATCACGTAGGGAAAGAACTATCGTGATGTGTGCCTTGTTCACAATGTCTTACATTTCTTTTATATGATAGATTTTTCGGTAACTTGAACATACCTTTCACATGTTATGAAGTAGCAATTTATGAATATTGTAAGTTAGTATATTGCCAGTTAGGAAAATGTTTTTTTGTTTATGTTATGAAGTAGCATTTGCTTTCCTACTGCCTTTTGTCAATATTTATGCGAAGAACTTTTGTTAGAATTATCAAACCGCAAGATTTTATTATAAAATAAGCCAAGGAAAATTGATGATAAAAAAGACACCAGGGATAAAATAAAAAACACTAAAAATTCAGTTGAATTAACTACTACCAAGAAAAGTAGTATCAAATAAAATAACTATAATAAATCCAAAACTAAAAACTACTTATGACTTAAATTTGATAGAATAAGATACTAGAGTTCTCAACAATAATCTACGAATTAAACATTGCAATCTATGTTTGGACTTCATCCAATTATGCAGCAACCGAAGTTCCTCCCTAGCAAGGCATAACTTCAGCATTAGTCAGACACAAACGAAGAGTATCTGAATAGGAGATAAAGCGAGGGTAAAAACCACAATTATGTTGACAAATTTCTTCCACCATCATATATCGTTCATAGTCCAAACCGCAACTGTAAACCTTTTCTTCTGTAGCAAAAATTAAAAGATCGCCGTTCATAACCATAAACCCTCTAACATTAGGATCTTTCTCCTTCAATCCCAATGCTCTTACTCTCACTTTCAATACTTTTTGCCATGAACCTGACTCATAGTCTTTTAATACCCAAATAGTAAAAACAGACTTACTAAATTTCACCAAACAAATTGAATTATTGTAACTTGTCTTTTTACCCCAACTGAATATGCCCATGTTGCACATATTATGACAACCTTTTATAGCTTCCCTTGGCAACTTAAGCATTGTTGAGATTCCATTATCTAGATTATAAGACATTATATATGGCTTATAAAAAGGACTAGATTTTGCAAAGTAAGGACCGCTATCTGAGATAAAATGAAGGCATCCCTTGTGAGATACAGGCATGTCAAATTTCATGTTCCTACCACCAGGTGAAAAACTATTTTTCATTGTTTTCCACACACCTTCTTTGCTATGATAAACACTACATGTATAAGAAGTTGGTGACCACTCACTTGTGTTTTCAAAAAGAAACAACTTGTAGTCATCTAAAGAGCAATCTAACTTGAGGTTTATACTAGCAGAACTATGGCAATTTCTTTGAAGTGACTTAGGGGTAGGAATGGAAGACCAAGACTTTGTGACTGGATTACATATGAAAAACTCAATTGGGTCATGATCATTAATGGTGTGACCAACAACCAGACCATTACTAGAAGCTACGACACAAACTGAATTTGATAGGAAACTCAAGACATTGTTAGGGAGACCGGAAGATTGTTGGTTTTCAGGCAAAGAGTGTAACTCTATTCTTTTGGTGTACCTTTGGCTTATTTGATCGGGTTGAATGAAGAAACATGTATCATCCCTTCCGAACAGATTATGAGCCTGCTTTGTTTTAAAAACAGTTTCTTCTGAAAATTCAAAGCATGAGTTGCAAGTTGATTTGAGCTTGCAAATGCTTTTTCCCGGTAGCCAAGAAAATATCTCAAAAGCAATGTCTTGAGACACTTCCATAGGATGAATAGAGGAAGTGCGAAGGAACACCGATTAGAAGATTGTGGAGGAGAGATAAAACAAGAAAAAGAAGAACTAGTTTTCCTGAGATGCCTTAGCTTGTTCTGAGGTGCACGTATATATACATGTTTAAATTTTGAAATATGAAACCCTAGGCTTAAACAAAAAGTAATGTTTATTTTGAGAACAAATCTTTTCAAACTTGAAAAGATAAAATGGGTATCTTGGGGGCAAAGATATGCCTCGGTAACAAACTATTATGTAAAAAAAGATGAAATAAAACAAACTTTTCTTTCTAACTTATTTTTTTTGGCAATCTTTTCCTCATTTTTTGATGGACGCATTTACTCTTTTCCTTGATAATCAAGACTCAACACAAACAACTGTAAATAGAAAAAAAGTAAATAAAAATTTATAAGTAGAAATATGAAATTCATCATTGGTTGAAAAGTTTACCTTACTAGGAGTAGTTTTCTATTTAAATTTGAAATTTGTCTTTTTTACAATGATGTATGCTGTTAATTACCTTCTATATGAATAGGTTAAATCACTTAATCAGGCAAAGCAAAAATTATCAAATTCAATAACAAACCTTATAAAATTAAATCCTTTTTTTTGACAGAATAAAATTAAATCCTTTAAAAACTTATTAAATTTGAGTTATTTCTCATCTCTATCCATATTTATATTACATTTTATCTACTACAATATCTATTTATTATGTTAATAAAAAAATATACAACTACTCTAAGAGTTTTTATTGGGAAAAACTCAAGTCTCACATTGGATAGATGAGACTTTTGATGAGAGTTTATAAAGAGGAGACAAAATTATATTATGGTATCAGAGCATGTCGAATTGAAGGGCCACCTACCTATTCACGCACCAAGCCCAAAGAGTGTTGGGTGTGAGAGGGGTGTATTGGGAAAAACCAAAGTCCCACATCGGATAGATGAAACTCTTGATGAGAGTTATAAAGAGAAGGCACTCCTCACATCACAAGCCGGTTTTGTGAGGATGATTTAGGTCCCAAATTTCAACAGTTTTGTTATTTTTTTTAGGGGCTAAGAGTTTTGTTACTTGTCAAGTTGTCAATATATCAATCCTTATTAATTTTAATTTTTTTATTGAAGAAATTTTAGGAGAGTGGACTCCAAAGCTCACTAGAATCAGGGTAGATCTTAAGAGTTAGGCAACACTAACAAAGTATTTAGATATCCTCTATTAAAAAGGCTCCAATGCTGGCGATAGGAGTTAAACACACTACCTTACATATGAGTCAACACCATACATTTTTTTGTCAACCTTCTTGACACTCCTTAATTTTCTTGTCATAAAAATCATTGATTCATTTTGCATCTAACTAAAATTTAAAATACTTTATCCTAAATTTGGAAATATTAGTATTTCAAATTTCAAAAATAAAAATAAATATTATTGTTTCATAAATCAGCATTTTGATGATGGACGAGATTTTATGGAAGCTTTTGGATATTTGTTGAAGTTGTAACTTGTAAGCATACATGTTTTTATGATTTTTTTTTTCTTTATGTAGAAACTTTTTTTTTTCTCCTTTGTTTTTAATAACTTTATTAGAATGTTTGCAAATGATATGCGAGAGTTACGGAGTGACAACATAGTTGAAATGTCATAACTTTTACACTATGCTTTAGCACTATATTCCTTTATATAAAAAAGTATCCAATATTTAGAAAGGAACTAGGACCTTATCTACATACTTTTATATTTTTCATGTTTTATTAGAGTTTTTTGTTATCAAGTTTGTTATGGAGTATGAAATTTAAATTTTCATGTTGACTTGTTCTCTCTCTCTTTATATATGCGCGCGCCCCTATCATTTACCAGGTTTTTATATGTCACGTTTTTTTTAAAGTTATTTTATAGACTTGTACGAGTCTACGGATCATTACGAGTCTGTGTAGACACGCAAGTCAGACAACTTTGGGTAAAATAAAACACACTAAATAGAAATTCAGTTGAATTAACTATTATCAACCTACATATGAAGATTAAAAAAAAAAAATCAAAACCCTTTTACAACAATTAATCACCACTCCACTTTCCAAATCTCATGATAAGCTATCTACGTACAAATCAAACAAACCTGAAAAGCAAGTAAATTAAAATAAATATCGGTAATTTGTGTTTCTTTTTGTGCACAAGTAATAAATATTGGTAATTTATGTTTCTTTTTTTGCATAATAATTTATTTTGTTAATTACCTTGTATTTAAACAGGTTTTTTGTTTTTTTTTTGAAAAATTATATTTAAACATGCTAATCACTTAATCAGGTAAAGCAAAAATATAAAATTAAAAAAAAAACATTTTAAATTCTAATCAAATCCCTTAAAAAAACCTATGGCCTTGATACAGTTTTTTTAAAAGAAATGAACGAAAATACTTTGAATATTAAGACTATAGTACATACATAAGCTAATAATCATTTAGCAATCTATATGTCGATCTATAGCACATACATAAGCGTACAAACGAATATTTCTTACTTTTCTTGAATGAGAAATAGTAAGACTATTGTTTAATATAACATGCCTTCCAAAGTATAAAACTGGACCCTCTATTGGTAATATTGGGAATGAAGATAAAAACAATTCGTAGAAGACTTGTGAGACTACGAAAGAAAAGTTTGTTTAGATACATCAAACTAGTGAGAAAAAGGATGAAATATTTCCCAACATCACTATGTCATTCAATGAGTATTGTGATAGAATCCACTGTTTAGTTTCATTCATGAAGATTTAAACAAGAATCTAGAATTTATTAATGACAAGAGTATTGGATTTAAAGTTGAATTTAATGTCCAAGAAGTGAATAACGATATTGAAGCTTTGGGTGGTACAAGTGATACAAGGTATCTTAATAATATTTTCCATGAAGTTTTTGGTAGCTCGTCTGGCTCAATAGTTTAATGTAATTTCTGGCATGCATAATTTTGTTCTTTCGAGTGATTTTGTGGTAGATAATGAAGCTAGAGGAGATCAACTTGTTGCAGTTCATAAAACTTATGTTGGTCATATTTGTAGCTCGAATAATGCTCATGGTACGCGTCTTGGTCAACAAGTTTATTTTCTTTGCATATTCCCAATATAAGTTAGGAGTTTCATGTGATAGAAGTATTGTCTTAAATATTTTCGCTCTTTTGTTCCTGTAAGCATAGCTCAGTTGGCAGTGACATGCATTATTATAAGCAGGGGTCGGGGTTCGAACCCCGGTCACCCCACTTATTCACCTTGAGAAAGGTAAATTCTATCCACTAGGCTACTAGACCTAAAAAAATAATATTTTTGCTCTTTTGAATACTGTCTCTATTTTAAAATAATTGGCCTAGTTGATTAATTCACACAGATTTAAAAAAGTGTATAAATAAAAGAGAAAATTGTTGTTTTTCTAGATTATCTTTCTTGTTGTATTCACATTTACAAATAAATGTAATGTGACGGACATTATGATTGATTTAAATAGTATTAATTAGAGTGTATAATTGAAAAAATAACAAATAATGTTGTATTAAAAATTGAGATGATTGAGTCATTTTAGAACAAATTTTTCTTGGCAATATGTCAGCTATTTTGGGACGGATAATTATCTTTTACTACTATTTTTTCTTTGTTCATTTTCATTGCATCTTTTAGATTAACAAAGCTCAACATATATCACTTAAGGTGTTAATTCAGTGGTAAGAATATATCATTGTAAGTTAAAGGTACAAAGTTTAAATCTCATAAGAGACTGTATTATTAGTGTCAATTTAATTAATAATTAATTCCTTTTCTCTAATTTAAAATATATATATGTATAAAAAAATCTTCACTAATTCACTCAAATATATTGCATGCGTGTCTTTTAATGATATCAGTCTTCATCAAAACAATAAGTATAATTGCATCACATATTCTCAATACAACTTCCAAGTTTCACAACACAAAAAAGAAGTATTATCTTCGATTTTACGATCTCTTTAGTGCATCTTTAATACCTTTTAGTTTCATTGTTTGTTCGCATTACAATTTTTTTCTTAAAACTCAATTGTTTAGATATATTCTCAAGAAGAATATGCTCAAACCTATCCTCTCAAATGTGTTGTCGACACATCTTTTAATACATTTTAAATTAAGTCATCAATTTTCATTGCAATACATGTTTTGAATGTGAACTACACATTCCAAACACATTTGTTAATTTCAATGATGCACAATATCTGAAACGTTTTTGTTTAATTTTTTTTTGTGACACTCTAAATCTCAAATGCAAATATAAAAATAAAACACGTTAGTTTTAAAGAAATTAGTCTCAGGGAGGCTTATTTACACTTATACAAAATACTTACTAAACAACACTAATTAAACATGAAATTAAACACCAAATTAAAAGGCACAATTAAAATTGACCTAACAATTGAGTACGGAAAAACAAAGAAGCATTCAATAATTAAGTAAACTACTAAAAAAAAAAAGAAAACATCACAAATTAAGCATGCATATTAATATTAATTATTTGAAGGCTCCGACTTGATTTTTATCCCACTTGGAAGAGGGGTGAGAGCAATCATGTTATGATCATCATTATTGACTGAAGCATGTGACTTATCAGCACAAGCAATAACAGGAGCAAAAGTAGTTGTTCCGTCATTGAGCTTTTGAATCTGAAGACGCGGTCTCTTCTGAATCCTAGAAATGTATCTCTTTTTTCTGTCTTCTTCACTTTCGAACTTGTAGTGACTTGATGAAACATGATTAGCAAATTTTTGTGATGTTTCAAATATTTTATTGCATTTTGAACATGGGTATGGTCCATATTTCTTGTGTGGTAGGCTGTGGATTCTTCCATCATCAATATTTTCATTGCTCTTCTTCTTCCTCCTCATATCATTCTTGTTAACATCCCCAACATCAGCAACATAAATATTAATCATTTGAGAAGGCAGTTCTTGTGATTGTAATGATAAGCTTACATGGAGATCAAGATGAGAAGAAGCAGCAACAGAAGTATTCATCGTCGTCATCATGTTGTTGTTCTTGTTGTTATTTATGATGATGTCATCATTAATATTAATATTAATTGACGACGACGATGATGATGTTGATGTATGCAAATGCCCAAACTGAGCTTCAAGAATCTCCATCGCTTTTAGGATTCCGGGAGCATGACTTCCAAAATTATTTGTACCAACTGATGATGATGAATGAGTTGTGTTGTAACCATGCATCCATTGAAACAATCTATTATTGTTCATATTGTTGGATTCAAGATGAGGGGGAAAAGGGGAAGATGAAGTCTTTTAAGAATACCTGGATTGAATAGATCGTAAAACTAAACTCAGATGAGGGGAGAAAGGGGGGATGAAGTGTTCTTTCAAACTAACAAAGGCCTAAAAAGATTAAGGTCCAACTATTATAGTTCATGCTTTATCATTGTATGATTCATCCATTGACGCATTACCATCTTGCATGTAACACATTTGGAATGTTACATGAAATACACTTGGATGATTGCATGAAGAACATTTGTCTTGTTGCATGTGATTCTCATGCCACTTAGCTTGATGCATGTAATTTTCTTAGACAAGGATTGATTCTAGTCCCACATCTATAAGTCATTGGATGTTTGTTTCTCTTTTTCTTGGCCCTTGATTTATTTTGATTAAAAAAAATAAAAAATTCAAGTTGGATAGAGATCGAGAGAGGTGGATGTAGGGAATCCACATCCTAGAAATATGAGTTCATAGTGTAATTTCATCATTCAATAATTAACAAAAATCAAAATGTATGTTTCTTAAAGAGAGTGTGTATTTTTCTTTCCTAGCTAGTTGTGAACCACATCCAAGTTTCGAGAAAGTCTCATAGTTTTCATCTTGTATTTGAATCAAATTCATTTGACCTTTTGAATATATTCTGCTTAAATTTTGTTACTAATGGAGTAACAATTTAATTTTTGTATAAAATATTCTTAGAGTACATATTATTTAATGAGTAACAAAACCTCGCTAGCACATATGATTAGTATGTCGATTGTGTCAAAGTTGTAAACTCTAGATATCGACTTCGATAAAAAATCCATTGACACATTACCATCTTGCATGTAACACACTTGGAATGTTGCATGAAATTCACTTGGATGATTGCATGAAGAACATTTGTCTTGTTGCATGTGATTCTCATGCCACTTGGCTTGATGCATGTAATTTTCTTAGACAAGGATTGATTGCAGTCCCACATCTATAAGCCATTGGATGTTTGTTTCTCTTTTTCCTGGCCCTTGATTTATTTTGATTAAAAAAAATAAAAAATTCAAGTTGGAGAGAGATCGAGAGAGGTGGATGTAGGGAATCCTCATCCTAGAAATATGAGTTCATAGTGTAATTTCATCATTCAATAATTAAAAAAAAAATCAAAATATGTGTTTCTTAAAGAGAGTGTCTATTTTTCTTTCCTAACTAGTTGTGAACCACACCCAAGTTTCGAGAAAGTCTCACAGTTTTCATCTTGTATTTGGATCAAATTCATTTGACCTTTTGAATATATTCTGCTTAAATTTTGTTACTAATGGAGTAACAATTTAATTTTTGTATAAAATATTCTTAGAGTACATATTATTTAACGAGTAAAAAACCTCGCTAGCACATATGATTAGTATGCCGAGTGTGTCAGAGTTGTAAACTCTAGATATCGACTTCGATAAAAAAAAATATTTGACGGATAATTAGACAAATGGGTATTTGCGCTTTAATTTGTTGACGGTGTAAATATTCTTATACTAATGGTATATACAAATTAATTATATTTATGAAACTACTGGTATATTTTGATTGGTAAATATTGATATATTTGGCCAACCATGACATAAGCTTAAAATTAAAAAATTAAACGTGTGTTAGGTTTGTGAGTGCATGAATTGAGTACGTGTTAGTCTTTCTTGACATGGTATTTTAAAATTAAAATAGTATATAAAAATTATATTTGAATTCCTTTTGATTTATCTTAATTAATATATTATTTAATGAAAAGTAATTTTTAATTATTTTTTAGGTCCTATTAAAAACCATTAGTTGACAAAAAAAACCAGTAGTTTCTTATGTCTGTATGTATATCTCACTTGCAACTGCTTTAAAGTTAGAAATTTTATCCATACAATTTAAAAATAAAAAAATGCCAACAAGTGTCTTAAAAACATTTATTAAGGAATCAAGTAGTAAAACTGTTTTGAAACTTATGTACTCATTATTTTAAAAGTTTAAAAATGTATTCTTTTTAATATAAAATTTACTTTTCTTTTATTTTAATAAACTACACATAGACACTAGTTAGCATCAACATTAAACTTAAATTTAATATTTGTTTCATCACAGTATAATATAGTATTGTTTGGTTTCTTTATGATAATTACTAATTTAAACTTTAAAATTACATTCATAAAATATAATTTAACATTCAACTTTTCAAAGTAAGGGAATATTTCAAAAACGTATGTAATTTTTCATTCTTTTGTCCGCCGTAGGAAACGACTAGGATGGAAGATTGGCTTCCTCATCTCTCTCATCTCAAAACCTGCTACCCAGAAAATTGTTTCGTCGCCAAACTTCGATCCGCCGCTGTCGGAGACAACGATCCACCACCAAATTCCATTTGCTTGTGTTGAGTCGGAACGCGTCGAGCCTCCGTATTTGACTCAACTGGCCATAGAGGAAAATGGTAGTCGTTAGTTTGATTGATATGTTTCACAATCGATTCATAGCTTCGGCCACCCTCCATGTCCATTTGTTGCCGGTTCCATATGTTAACTAGTTTTCTTTTAATAATAGAACCACTCACCTTCAAGTTGTTCTATCACCTCAGATATAATTTATATAGAGATATGCGCTTATAAGGCGGGGGTGTGTTGATAAAGTTGTATCAGGCCTAGTTATACAACAATATTAAGGACAAATAAGTTTATTGATTTCTCTCTCTTGCTTATATTTGATTCATGTGTATAAGTTTACTTTGATTATTATTTAGAGATAATTATCATGACTAATTTAGAGAAGCAACAAAAGAATACTTACTTCTGGATAAGCAATACTAATGGTGCTAAAAATGGAGATACAGTCATGTTGATATTAACGGTGCTACAAATGGAGATACAGTGATTGTAAAAGTAATCGAGTGATCAAAGATATACACCTCATTCAAAAATGACATGGAGCAAGATTTTCTTGCAATGAAAGAGTAAAAAAAATCCTCAAAGACCAAAGTAGAGAGCCAAATGAGTTACAGTCATTATAAAATAAGGTTGAGTGAAAACTGCATAACGGCAAACGTACGGTGGCCAACCCATATTTTAATCTTGATATAAAAAGACAAATAAGTTTTCTAGAAACAGTGAATAAATGCAATGCAAACAGGCGTTCATGTGAAATTCAAGAGATATAGCAATGCTCCTTAAAATTTGACTGTTTTGGTCCCTCATTCAAATATTTGATTTAAAATGAAGTTTTATATAGCAATGCTCCTTAAATGAAGTTTTAAGAGATTTTTCTTAGGATTTCATAGATGTTGAATGTTGATACTTTTCCATTCATATCATTAGTTCACAAATGCGATGGAGAAATCAAAACCGTCAAAATTTTAAAAAAGTATGCATATGATAAAAACAAAGGAAAATGATAAAGATAGAGGGAACTTTCCACTAGAGATTCCTTTATCTTTTTTTTTTTTGAAGGGGAAGATTCCTTTATCTTGGTACTATAATAATTAGCTAGGAAATCAACTTAGTGGTCTGGGCAACTAGCACTTACACTCACATATATTTCATGCATATTGTCACTTTGCATACAAAATCGGTTGACACTGGATAAACTTTTCATGGGAAGTTCTCCATCATTAACAATCTTGATTTCATTTTCCCTTTTATGACAAAACAAGATTCCATCATATATATACACTAAAACCGTAATTCAATTCATAAAGAAAAAAATTCATAAAGAATACATTTTGGAAATTTAATCAGGCTACTACAATAAAAGTAGTGTATGCAAAATAAATGAAAGTATCAGCATCGCACACATGAATGTCAATGAGGGGGGTGCTCCCTCCTCCCCTGTCATCAGTCTCGCAAATTTTTCCCATGTTTTCATTCTCGCAAATTTCCATGATAGAACCACATAAGCGTATAAATAAAATAAAAGGTGTTTCCACTTCTTTAAAGAAACCAGAGGCAGTAAGAATTGGAAACACCTTTTATTTTATT
>Ga0228711_1006174_pt1 | contig 17959 bp, 3 predicted proteins | sample MedpolnodulmetaG_2_FD_177996 | JGI IMG/M metagenome (GOLD analysis project Ga0228711, IMG submission 177996) | Root nodule microbial communities from Medicago polymorpha collected in Santa Monica, California, United States - brown nodules | ecosystem: Host-associated > Plants > Roots > Nodule...
GTATTACGTTAAAATCATTAGAAAAAGATTCAAAATCACTTTCACACCTCAAACCTCATCATTCGCGTTTGTTAATGCAATAGAACTCTTTATGCTCCCCGTTCATTTAATCCCCAATTCAGTTGAGCGTTTCAACTACATCAATTCTACTGGTACAAACTTACCTACTTATAGTAATGATTTCCTCTCTCGATCGTTGGAAACCAACCTCCGTCTTAATGTTGGTGGCGGAATTGTTGATAGAGGAACTGATACTTTATCCAGAGAATGGTTACCAGATGACAGTTATATAACTAATCCACAAAACGCTCAGAATAGTCCCCCTTTTGCAGGTATTAAAAGAAATGAAAATGATATATTTGATGGTATATACTCAGATAAATATATTGCTCCAGATATTGTTTATCAAACTGCTAAAGAGAGTAAAAACGGTTCTAAAGGTTTAAACATAACTTGGAGTGTTCCTGTGGAGGATAAGAACATTGATCATTTCCTTAGGCTTCACTTTTGCGACAATTTTGATCCACAGGGTCTACTTACAACCTTTAAGCTTTACATTTATGACCAGTATGTTATGCCTATAAATAATGACACAGATGTGTCTACTCCTTATTATTATGATTTTGTGGTTCGTTCCGATGGCTCTGGGCTATTGAAGGTTACAATTGTACCTATTAATGATACAGAAATATCTGCCAAACCGAATGCATTTTTAAATGGGCTAGAACTAATGGAAGTGATTGAACAATCTAGTAAAATTCCCCCAGATGATATGGATTCGAAGGTTAGTCTTCCTTTGGTGGTGGGTTCGGTTGTTGGAGGTTTAGTTTTGGTTTCTATTGCGGTGGTTTTGTTTCTTTGGATTAGTAAAATCAGGAAACAAAGGCCTGTTGAGAATTCCGAATGGTTTCCCATTCCAGCTGCTAGAGGAGGGAGTTCTCACGGCAGATTAACTGATGCAACATCCATTCAAGGCTCACCTTTACCTAACATAAACCTTGGATTGAAAATCCCTTTCCTTGATCTTCAACTTGCAACTGATAGTTTCAATGCAAAGAGGATTATTGGAAAGGGTGGTTTTGGAATTGTTTATAAGGGAGTTCTCAGGAATGGAGTTAGTGTTGCAGTGAAAAGAAGTGAGCCAGGGTCAGGTCAAGGACTGCCTGAATTTCAAACTGAGATAACGGTTTTGTCAAAGATTCGTCATCGGCACCTTGTTTCCTTAATTGGGTATTGTGATGAAAGGTATGAGATGATACTTGTTTATGAGTACATGGAAAATGGGACACTTAGAGATAGTCTGTACAGTGCAAATTTGCCTAGTTTCTTGACTTGGAAGCAAAGGCTTGAGATTTGTATTGGTGCTGCAAGAGGTCTTCATTACCTTCACAAAGGAGCAGCTGGTGGAATCATTCACCGTGATGTAAAATCCACAAACATATTGCTTGATGAACATCTTGTTGCTAAAGTTGCTGATTTTGGTCTTTCAAGAACTGGTCCTCTTGATCAGCATTCTTATGTCAGCACAGGTGTTAAGGGAACTTTCGGTTATCTCGATCCTGAGTACTTTAGATCACAACAGCTTACAGAAAAATCTGATGTGTATTCATTCGGCGTGGTTCTACTTGAAGTTTTGTGTGCAAGACCAGCCATTGAACCGTCCCTTCCAAGGGAACAAGCGAACTTAGCTCAGTGGGGAATTTTTTGCAAAGACAAAGGACTATTGGAAGATATCATTGATCCTTCCATCAAGGGACAAATTGATCCAAACTCACTTAGAAAGTTTAGTGAGACAGTGGAAAAATGCTTACAAGATGATGGATGTGATAGGCCTTCAATGGGCGATGTTTTGTGGGACTTGGAATATTCTCTGCAGCTTCAGAAAGGTGCGATACATAGAGAACCACATGAAGACAGTTCCAACAGTGCTTCTGTATCAATTCAATTGCCCAATGTTCGCCGTTTACCTTCTCTGTCTACACTGAGTGAAGGGGATGACACGTCTATGTCCATTGGGAGGGTTATGGATGAATCTGATGGTGCAGCGCATTCTGTTTTCTCTCAGTTGAACCTTGATGACGCCAGATAGATTTTCATGTCATGTCCTTCAAGACACAATGATCAACTTTTAAGTGTCTCATGTAAGTGGAGGAGCTGTTCTTATTAGATGGCTCTCTTCTCTGTTTTGTCCTTGTTTCCTTGTATTTTTACATCCTTAGTTATTATGATTGCTGGTCTATTCTTAATTGTAAAATTATTGATGATGATTGTGTATATTTTTCTGATGCTTGAAATAAATTGTTGGTAATTAGGTGCATTATATACAGCATTGTTTGATTGCTTACACCAACGCATATTATATTCTACAAGGGCCAACAATGGTATAAACTAGTTTAAGTACATATTGTGGATTGTTGCTGAAGGTTGAGCCTAATAGAAAGTTATATAAAGTACTTAAAGGTTGAGACTAAATGGTAGTTCTATTTTTGTAATGGACTAGTTTTATTAGGAGACATGGAGATAGCAAAAGTACATGTATGTTGATCTAGAAGACCAAATTGCAGAACTAATTAGTCATCATTAATTCTAGTATACTTCCATAATATTGTTGGTGATTAACATGATTGATTATGAATTTTAAAGGACTGATTTTGATTCAAACAAACTAATCACCTTGTCCAAAGGAGAAGAGAGTGGCATTGTTGGCCTAGCAGCTACAGAATACATTTCTTTCTATCCTGCTAATAGAAACCAGAATGCAAACCAGTCCAATATTTCAATGAACACATATAGAATATTTGTTTATGTGAAAAGAAATGCTATAAACCTCATTTGAACTCACACTTGTGATGTTATTAATTCCTACCTGTATTGCACTTCTGTTTTATTTAATACTATCATTTCTTGTTTGCAATTGCAACTGAGCAAAGTTAAGAGAGATATAAGTAAAACATATATGCAATTAGAAATAGAGCTATGATTACTAAAATTTGGGAGGGATTATAACAAATATGTAAGTATATCAGAGAATAATACTTGAGAGGAGTTAGTTTTGATATTTATTTTTTTTGTTTGAAAAGTCAGTATTCAGCTCAAAGATTGACTAATTCGGAGGACCAATTCCACCATCCATCAGGGGGGATGCAGTTGAAGTCGGGACAAAACCTTGTATGAATCAACACAACATAAGAATGTTGGCACAAATCGAATGTAAGACCTAGAAAGGAGCACACTCCGAATTTGAAGTAAGGAGAATATAATCTTGTAATCTAAGCCAACACGGACCTTATTATCGACTCTTTATTTGACACAAGACCTTATTATTGACTTTTTTTTGAATAAAGACCTTATTATTGACTTGTAAACCCAAGGTTGCATTATGTCACAAAAGCTGGTCAACTACCTTGTCATATTTTGGTAACCAACTACAAGTATCGTTACTATTTTTCTCCTATAGAACAGAAAATTGGCCATGACAAGTTCTGTTAATCCAATTAATATTAATCATAATTAATAATATACCTTAAAGTTTGTCCATTGTGAAAAATGTCAACCATTTATGATTATGACGGGTTTGACAGTATGGTCGTCATACAGTCTCCACTCTCCATGGTCGTTTGAATTTACTGGTGCCATGACCACATACATACCTTAATTAATCAATCATGTACTAATCCGGTTTTTTGCTGACAAACTCACGGTTCAACTTGAATTTTCTTTATATAGGTGGATCAAAATTACTTCACATTTAAAAGTCTTGTTACCAGAACAAAACAAAATAAGTCTTGTTACTTTCACGTGATGGTGGCACCTACTTCAATTGATCAAACCATATAGTATCATTATCATGATCCTGCCTAATATATTTATACAATGAGTATTTTATATTCTAATACTGCTTATTTTATTGTTACTGCTTACCATGGGATATATGTGGGGTATAAAACTTAACATTGTTTGTTGACTACGAAACACAGACACAAACATCAGACACGACCTAGACACCAATACACTAACATCAATAATAATTTAAGAAAATGACATAATTTAGTGTAATCATAAGTGTCGTGTCGGACACTGACGCATATCCGACACCGAGACACACTTACTTCGAAGAGTGTCCGTACTTCATAGTTTGTTGATTTAATTAAGAACTAAGACTCCTAAAAAAAATTGGACAACAAGACCTCTTGAATCAACTTGTTACTGGTTTATATAATTTATGTCACACATGTACGAAAACACATTCGTTTTTTTATTCCATGACTTAGAATCGCAAATTTGAGTGTTTTTGCATTTTTAATCACATCACCACACCACATGTTCATAAACATGTGCGAACTGGACATAGATTCAATTCACATCCAACTCAAATTTGGTAGCTTTGAAGTAAGTCTAAATCACAAGAAAAAGATTTCAACAACACTGTTTATAATTTGTTTGTTCTTTACGAAGAAGACGGTGTCAAAAAGTTTGTGATGCTAGTGCTCATTGAGCTAATACTTTTTGTACCACCATATATAGGTATCAAATTTTATCCTTTGACGATTACCATTGATTGAGAGTGTAAAAAATCTCAAAACTTAATATGATTATATTTTACGTATTAATTAAACCCATAAATTAATTAAAGCAAATAATAACGTAATCTTACCAATAAGTAACTGGAAACTTGAGAGCTCTAAACCATTCTGTACAGTAACAATGCTAGAACTTGCTAGTGTTCAATATATTCCAAGCTTAAAAATTGTTATACAATGTGCAAATTTATATTTTTCCAACATGACTTTGTTTCCTAAAAAAAAATATCACCACCTAAATACTTATAGGCATAAGTTACACTTTCTCATACATAATATATAGTTTACATGTACAAATAAGCTATATTATATGAATAAAACCATAAACAAGCAAATAAAAATCATCAAACCACTAGTAAGCTAATCATTAAATATTATACGTTAGTGACCTGCACCTCTTCTGCTTGGCCCTGAAGTCATGGTATGATATTGGTTATCAACCAAAATCCTGTTGTTCATTGAAGCCTTGAGATGTTGAAGCTCTTTGATGGGTTCATGAGTGGTTTTTTCTATCTTTGTTGGTGATTGAAGAATTCTAGAGTTTACAAAGCAAGGCCTTGTAGCAGCAAGCACTGTGAAAAATACTAGAAGTAAAATAGAGAACTTCATATTTTTTGTGCACCTTCAAGGTAGGCTTCAACCAACCTTATTGGTGATGAAGTTACCTTGAAGTGTTTTATTGACCCAAAATAAAGGGGTGGAGCTAAAATTATTGGTTTTGCATCTTGTAATGGGCAAGGTACTAAGTGAAGAGAGGGAAGAGGCTTTTACATATGAAGGAAGAGTATGGAAGGGGGAAAATGGACGGTTAAGGGCTAATGTAGTGAGTGTGGGACCTAATGAAGAGAGTTGTTGACTAAAACTGTTTAATTGGTAATAATCTGGCGCAGTCATCCCTAGATAGTTCCACATTGAGACTGTCCAAAACTTGACTTTGTGTGTTAAATAACTTTTAAGAGTTTTGTTATGTTGAAGAAACTAAAATAGTAATTATATATTAGAAAACAAAATATTTTAACTTTATAAAATTGAATGTTTGACTTTTATATATTAAGTTTCTTAACATGCGTCATTTTTTTAAGGGCACATGTTATCATTAGTCTTTTAAAAAAATGGTTGGGTATAAGCATGCTTGTTGTGCAAGCAGGGTCGATAAAATAGTAAGTGTTAGGACTGTATATCCCACTAAAGTAAATAAATAAATATGTACAAAAAGTGAAAAAGATTGATCACAAAGTTTCACAAATTGTGCCTAGTGTAGGAATAACGTTGTAGTTTTAATATTATGCAATACTAAATTTACAAAGCACTTTTAACTTTATTTTCTCCACACACTAAATCTCAGCGTCGATCTAATTATCAGTAAATTTGAGTCATACTCAACACATAAACTTTTTATATTTTGGTTTGTCATAAGTTATCTTTAGATTAAGTATTTGTTTGGGTTGGTGGTGGGAAAGTCAAACCCACGTTTCAAGGAGCTACTTTCGTAGAAATGAAACTTACTTTCCTAACTTTCACGGCAACGTGATTTCCTCCGGGAGTTTTCAAAAAAATTAAGTCATTCCAAACACACACTAAGTTATCATGTTTGAGTCATGATTGGACACTAAATGTGAATATACTTTCCATTCGAGATTTAAACATTAATTTTCTACTTTGTGGAAGACCAACCCCTCTTTTTATATTTTTGTTTGCCACAAATTACCTTCGTTGGATGACTATATTTATATGCTAGTGGAGGAAATGTATATATAAAGATACTTTTGAGTGGGAATTCTATCATGTAAAACGAAAAAATATAGTGATTTTACTCTTGGGTTACTAGGTCTAAAAGAGAATTATCTTTTTGACAGAATATGGTTAAGATTGGGAAATGCTGAGGGTCCATGTCGTTCCCAAGTTTATGGTGCGAAAGTGGAGTAGGAATCAACAACATGCTAGGGTAGGGTGATTAAACCAACGGAGTATTTGAACTTAATTTAACATCATCCTCACAAATTGCACTTAAAAGGAAAGATTGCAAGATTCTCTATTTTAAAAATTCTGTGGATACAAAAATAATTGAATGAATTTGTGCTATTTAAAAGGCTTTATACTACTTCACATGGGTTTTCTAGGAAATCGTATAGAAATTTCTTTTTCTCAAATTGTTAGTGTATGGGAGAGTTAAGAGAAAAAAAAAATGTCGATGTCTTGAATTATGGCACAATTGACTAGTGTAAGTGTGTACGGATCAATAGAGGGATGGGAGGTGTGTGTACCCTTACAAATTTTATTCCATTTGTTCACTTTTTGCAATTGATGGACGACATATGGTGCATCAAAGCTCAAGATAGCTAGAATCTTTAATTGGTGGTTTCCATTATTTTTTTTAAAAAAAATGGTAGGACATTGACTTGACGAATCTGGCTTGTTTCAAAAGGAAATGAAAATATTAGTATTTCTTCTTTTTTTTTCATGAAAATAATTAGTATTTCTTTTTTTCTTCCGTGATAAACAAGACGAAGTCTTACCTAGTCACAACCCTAAATACATTTTACTTAGACACACATGTAAAAGATAAAATTTGAAAGAGAAGTGATATTAAAGATGTGACTTTCTCTTTTAAATTTTGTCATCTATGTTGGTGTGTCCAGGTAAAATTCATTTGAGGTTGTGTTTATGCAAGAGTTACTCGATAAACAAAGACCCCTAGTATCATCCATGACAATAAGTGTTGGGTCAAGACAAGCAACATCGAACTCATAACCTTCAAAGGAAAGAGAGTGTATTTGTTTGCTAAAAAATCTTCACAAATGATTAGCTTCATTGTAAATATAATGAATAGATGTCTTACGATCACAAAGTTTAAGAAGAGAAATGATCTCTTGTAAATTAGGACATAGAAATGCATTATTCTAATTGCAGAACGAACCACTATGAGAAACTAAAATGGTCATATGATAGAATAATTTGAAGATCCTTTAATTGATTTTAGGCTAAATTGCACTTTTAACTCTCCCTAAGTTTCTTAATTGTGCGATTTTGACCCCCTTAATTTATTTTGTGCAATTTTAGCCCCTCAATTTTACCCATTTTTTATTTGGAAGCCCCTCATTCAATTTTGTGCTTAGTTGGCCTTTTTGTATGATATTTTATCATTGGCACCTTGCCACGTGGATTTTAATTACATTAAAAAAATATTACTATGAAAACTTTGGGTATATGAACCCTCCTGGACTACCATGATTGCTGGCTATGCATGTGAGAAACGGTGATCTTGGTACCCTATTGATGAACACATACACAAACATAGGGAATACCGTTCTTCTTTTAAATTGAATAGCAGCTTGCAATTAAGATCTTATTCCTATCACTCATTTACTCCTTTTTATTCGACTAAATTTCTACAACAGGGTTGGACTTACCCTATTGATCTTATTGCCAACAATTGAAAGGGGTGGTGTGAGAATTTTTATGTTGGAAGCAGATGAACGAGGCATTGGAGGATTGCGAGAAGGGATTCAGTGCAGGGACAAAAGCGTTTTGAAACCAATTAAAACATAAAAATCAATTAAAACATGCATTTTATAACATGCATTTTATAATTTTTTTAATAAAAATAAATTAAAACATGCATTTTATAATTTTTTAATGTTTTAATTTAATTAAAATTAATGTGGCATAGTAACAAGGATGACATATCATATGCCGAGGGCAAAATTAAGTGAGGGGCTACCAAATCAGAAATGAGGTCAATTTGGAAGGCCAAAATCGCACAAAACAAATTAGTGGGTCAAAATCGCACAATTGATAAACTTAGGGGGTTAAAAGTACAATTAAGTCTTCATTTTAATAATTTAGTGACTAAATTTGGGAGAGAGTGTTAGTTTAGGGATGTTTTTTGGCCCCCTTAAGTATTAAGAAGTTGCGATTTTGATCCCCCCACTTGTGTAATTTTTTAAATTTTTATTTTATTTTTAAATTAAAAAAATAAAAATTATTATAAAATATATAAAATAATAATTTTTATTTTTTTAATTTAAAAATAAAATAAAAATTTAAAAAATTACACACGTCCACGTCATCGTTGACTTGGTCAAAATTGACCTGGGGGGCCAAAACTGCAAACTGGACAGTACTTAAGGGGTTGGGTTGTATTTTATTTTGTTAGGGGGCCAAAATCGCAACTTCCTAATACTTAAGGGGCCAAAACTGCTATTAAGTCAATTATTTAATCACATCAATTGTCAAATTTAAAAGCATGATAGAATAATTTTAAGTTCATAAATTTTCATACAAATAGAATTTTTATATTTTATTTATATATATATATATATATATATATATATATATATATATATAGAATAATGATGTCTAGTTATAAATAATGGTGAAAATAATATTATATTATTTTTCAGGTTAATATCGTTTTTGTTCTTTGTAATATGCGCAAGTTCCGATTTTAGTCCCTATTAAAAAAAATAGATGATGTTCCTATCATTTCAGATTCCTCCACTATTGGTCTCTCGCTTAAACTTGTCAGCAGAGTCTACACATGTGGCACACTGATTGTGTAATTTTTTACTTTTATCATTAAATTTATTTCCATGTGGCTTCTCTCTAATTTATTCTTGTTTAATAATAATAAAAATATTAAATTAGAAATCCAGAAAACCCCAAATCTTCATAAATAATCCATAAATCCAGAAATTGCTTTTCTTCATCTTCTTCTTTGTCCTTTTATTATCTTCAACAACAACTTCAAAACAAAAAAAATTAGAACAACCCAAATCTCTTCCGTTTTTGCTCAGATCTGCACCCCTCTCCTCTGAATCTTCTCAAAGTCGCACCCCTCTCCTCCGATTATTCTCCATTTTGGTTGGTTCTCCATATTTTGAAGCTTTTCTCACTGGTTGTTCACCGGCGCAGATCTCCACCGTTTCTTTAAATGGTGTTTCACGTTTGTGGCTTCTCCTGTGCTTTTTCCGGTGGATTGAGTTTCTGAAGCAGATCACTCGTCGAAGCATTACGGTGGCTCCAAGTTGTGTTTGACCTCTTCTTTGGTTTTCACGGCTCTTAGGTGGTTATGACGATCTGTTTGTGGAAGTTCTTAGAAAAATCTTATTGTTTGCCTGAGTTTATTCTTTGAATATATATTACTGTTGCGAAGAAAAATACACCCGATATAACATTTATTTCCTTTCATTTCATATCAGATCCAAACTGTTTTATAATCAAAGAAAAGTGACGATGGTGCATGTTGAGGTATAGGGTACGGTAGACAGTTGGGTGTTCGAGTGTCCAAATCTGAATTTTTGTGTTTGTTTGGGATGAGCTTCTTTTTTTGAAAAAATCAAAATGAGATATATTAACAACGGCGGTGAGAACTCCTTAGTACAAGGTGTACCAGAGGAGCCACCCCGGAAAACAAACAGTGGGATGAACTTGATGATGGATTTTTTGGTCAGGGGATGAACTTTGACATGAATCTTTAGGTAGGGTTTAAATATCTGGGTTTAGGATGAACATGGTGATGAATGATGAATTTTCATTAATTAAAACTGTTTATTTATTTATACTTCAAAAAAAAAAAATAGCACAGTAGGCAAGTGATTTACTTGAATGATGAATCTTTAGATTTACTTTTCTGGATTTAATTTTGATGATATTTATTATATTTAAGAAGAAAATTTGTTCATGAGCCAAAAAAAACTTCATGAAGAAGATGAAGCTTCAAGAACAAAATGGGAAAGATGAAGATGAAGTTTTGATTCTATTATAAGTTAATTTATTTTAATTCAAAAATTTGATTTCAATTATTTAAATAAATGTAAATAAAATAAAAGCCACGTGGATATAAATTTAATGAAAAAAAGAAAATAATTACACAGTCAACGTGTCATGTGTGCAGATTTTGCTCATAAGTTTAAGTGATGGATCAATAGTGGAGGAATCTAATTTTTTAATATAAACTCGCTCATATTACGGGGACCAAAAGTTCTAATCAGCTTTGTTAGGGAAATGGTGTTGGAGGTTGTTAGGGGAGAATGATGGGTTGTGGTACCGTGTTTTAAGGGCTAGATATGGAGAGGTGGGAGGTCGTATTCAGGAGGGGGGAAGAGACTCTTCTATGTGGTGGAGAACCATCTGTCACGTGAGGGAGGGAGTGGGGTCGGGGGTTGGAAATTGGTTTGATGATAATATTAGGAGGGTGGTAGGGAATGGTAGAAATACTTTCTTTTGGACTGATAACTGGTTGGATGGAGCACCTTTAAAGCTTCAGTTCAGTCGTTTATATGAGTTGTCAGTTCATAAGGAGTGTTCGGTGGAGGATATGGCTAGATTGGGGTGGGGCGAAGGAGGTCTTGCTTGGGGTTGGAGGGCGCGGCTGATGGCGTGGGAGGAGGATAGTGTGAGGGAGTGCTCTGCTTTGCTGGCTAACGTTATTTTGCAGGAACATATTCGTGACTCTTGCAGGTGGTTGCTAGATCTTATTCACGGTTACTCAGTTGGTGGGACGTACTGTTTCCTAATTTCTACTAAAGAACTGATGGTTGATGGTGACTATAACGATGTCTGGCATAAACTTGTTCCTGCTAAAGTTTCAATTTTTGCATGGCATCTTCTTCAAAATAGAATTCTGACAAGAGATAATTTGGTGAGACGACTTGTTCTCCAACCACAGGATAATTTATGTGGTGGAGGGTGTGGTAGTATCGAGACGACAGATCATCTGTTTCTGGATGCAATGTTTTTTGGCAGGTTTGGCTCTTAATATTTCATTGGCTTGGATTTTCATTTGTTTGTCCAGGGCATATCAAAGATCATTACATTCAATTCACTCAGTTGGCGGGATTGCCACGAGCTTCATACTCTTACTTAAAGGTTATATGGCTTGCTTCTATTTGGGTAATATGGAAGGATAGAAACAACTGTATCTTCAAAAGTACGGTAACCGATCCTCATAGTATTTTGGACAAGGTGAAACAGGTCTCTTTTTTATGGCTATCGTCGAATTCTGCTCCTTTAGCTTTTGGTTTTCATGACTGGTGGATATACCCACTTACTTGTATTGGTGTCATGTAATTGAGTTTGGTTTTGTTTGGTGGTGGCACTTATCTTTCGTGCCTGGTCTTTGTAACAGATTTTGGATGCTTCACCACTTTACCACATCTTGTGCGGGGTGAAGTTCTCCTCTTTTGAGATATGTTCCGTTTTGATTTGTTCAAAAACAAAAAAATAATTATTAGAATAATTTTATTTTTTTTACAGAAAAGAATAAACTTTCTTTAAACTACTTTTTGTTTTGAATATAATAAACTTTCTTTAAACTACTTATTAATAAAAATTTAATATACTTTTAGTCATGAAAGAATTACTTATTAATAATATAATAAAAAATGAAGTCAATATTTGGTCAAAAAAAAATGAAATCAATATAATCAAACTTTTAAAAAATATTAATAAAATAAGTGTTAAGTTAAATTATTTGAAAACGTGTCCTAGTATATATATTTTTTTTAAAAAAAGTAAATGTTTCTTAAAATATATCTATAAAAATATATATAATTAAAAACTGATTAATACAATATGGCTAACTCTTTTTGTCCATTGAATCTCAAAAGGAAGTTCCATTGAATCATTTTGTCCATTAATCAATTTTTTTTTATTGTTTTGACAAATCCATTAATCAAATATATGACCGTAAATAGTATTTTTAGTCCATGCAGAGGTTATCAATGTTCACATGTTTACTAAAAATATGTTCACATTAATTTTAGGCAACTTCACATGATGATCTGCATGTAGTCAATTTTTTACAAGAATATTTCATTGCATATTCTTTAAAGTTACTCCGACCAGTTAATTGAGTAAATCATTAAATCGGTTTGTGAATTTTAACTCAATTTTAAATTAGTCTCTGACTCTCTTTATATTTTAAATTAGTGCATGTCTTTGTTAAACAATTTCAGTTTGGTCCCTTCGTTATTATTCATCATGTAACTAAACATAAAGACATGTACCTAACTGAGAAACATTTGACAAAGACAGGTACTAATTTGAAATATTAATAGTGTCGTAGATTAATTTGAGAGTGGCGTACAGAGACAATGATCACTTTGACGGTTTACTTCTCTCTCATTATATTTGGTTACATGAGAAAAGAAAGAAAGAAAGAAAAGAAAAGAAAGAAAAAAAAAGGACTACGTCCTTTGAAAAGACACACCAACAACATCTGCTAATAAGCCCGAGGACAAATTAGGCGGTGGCTGATGAAGCACAATATGATTATCTAAATTGTTAACTCTCATCTTTGCTAAAATATATGCATAAGTATTTTCTTTTCGAAGAATGTGATGAAGTGATGAACAAAAACCAGCAGATGTACTAATTTGTCGTGACATAGTAATTTTTCTTGTGAAAGAGTTCGTATCTATAGGGATTGCCTAGCTTCAATGTAACTATTGCAAATTAATTAGGTTAATAGTAAAAGGGAGGTTTTTGCAAGTTGAAAACGATTAATTTTAAGACCTTAAGAGAGAAAGCGATTAGGTTATGGAAGATTTTCTTCCCTGAATTAATTGAGCGACTACAACTTATGAATATAGTGCAACTAATTACTTGTTTTTCATTACTTTTGATAAAAATAGTCAGGTAAATGTATTGGTCATTGACACTCTTCGATAGGTCACACTCCCTATTTAGTTCAAGAGCTCTAACCGAATTTGATGGTTAAAGAATGCAAAAGAATCAACTACTATTAGGCGTTACTCCAATCCTAATCAATAATGATGTAACAGTTATTATTAGTTTATGTCTAAATCTAATCAATAATTAATTGGTTAAACAAGGTCAAACCAACAAAGTTAGGGTTAGTAATCATTGATGAATTATTATTTTATTTATGAACCAAAGTTAGGGTTAGTACTCATTGATTACATAAAAAAACATTAAGAACCGAATAACCAAATAAATACAAAGCAATCGACTGATATTCATAGAATTTTTTAAAGTTACATGAACGATTAATTACTGGGAAGTTTCTCTTTCAAAACTTAACCTAGAGAATAATTAGCCCCTCATGATTTCTAAAACATATATTTATATATGAATAAAAGAACATCAAGAAAAGATTACGGGTTGATGATTTCTTGGCTCCCAAATGGCTACGGTCGAATCCTTCCTCCAGAAATTGTGTTTTTGCCTTCTTGTGCTCGTCAAAAGGTGTTTTTAAAGTTACATGAACGATTAATTACTGGGAAGTTTCTCTTTCAAAACTTAACCTAGAGAATAATTAGCCCCTCATGATTTCTAAAACATATATTTATATATGAATAAAAGAACATCAAGAAAAGATTACGGGTTGATGATTTCTTGGCTCCCAAATGGCTACGGTCGATTCCTTCCTCCAGAAATTGTGTTTTTGCCTTCTTGTGCTCGTCAAAAGGTGTTTTTCTACTAACATATGGGATCAATATTTATAAGTGTCTGCTCCCTTAAGTTTTAAGAGAATTGGTTCGCGATGCGGATGGTATCTCGCGACGCGAGACATTCTCTTTTGACCTAGTCGTTTTATCTTGCGATGCAAGGCTCCTAGTCTGCGATGCGAGATAGACAGTAGCAAAGGAAATGAATTTCCTTTCATTCTCTCGATGCGGGGATCATAGCCTGCGATGCGAGTTAGGCAGTAGCTAGCTCCTTTGTTTTTTTGCTCCTTGCTCCATTTCTTCTCACCAAAACGTCCGTAATGACTATGCCCCAAGCTTAATCAATAATAAATTTGTAAAAAAAACGTAGTACGATTGCAGAGTTGTGTGGTTCGGGTGGATTTCTATGGCTTCAAGTCTTCTTCCCGTTTTCGCATTTTTCATGACTTTTCAATGAATTCTGGACTGAAACTAGCTATTTTACTGCTAAAATGGTGCTATTTGATGTGTGTGTGTGTGAGAGAGAGAGAGTCATAACTTGGCATTATTGGATTCTTAACAATCAATTATTTTTTAAGCGCAATAATAAGTTGAACAGACATGCACGTCTGCACGCTAGTATTATTCATAGAAAACCAAAATATAAAATCATGGGGGGACAATAACCAAAACCCATGAAAATTTCAAATGCCTGCAAAGTTACGCTTTCTATTAAACCTTTGATGATCTTCGAGAGCTACAAACTTATTCAATATGAATTCAGAATCACCCTTTACTTCAGAATTGGTGTCACCAACTGGAGGTGTGATAAGAACAGTTGTACTTGTTGAAGAATGCTTAGATCATTCTTAACAATATCATTGTACTTGTGATTCTTATCTCCACCTTCAATTTGAAGCTCAACAATTACCTCTTTGTCTGAAGTTTCCTGCACCACCCTTGGATCGTTCTTAACAACCAATTCACTGATAAACTTGTTGAAGTTTCTTGCACCACCCTTGGATCGTTCTTAACAGCCAATTCACTGATAAACTTATTGAAGTTCTTGCTAGAACTACCATCTTCCTGTAAAGCTTTTCTTGCCAACTCTTTAATTTCCATAGCCCTTTTCTTAATCTCACCAGTATTTGGCCCTTCCATAACCTCCCTAACACACCTCTCAATCTCTTCTACACTTGCAACCCCATCTTCCCCATATTTCACTTTTACACCATTCCTAAACACATTCTCAATAAGCATAGCATTTGTTGGTTGATCAGTCCAAGATGGCCAACCAATAACAGGAACACCAGTTATCAATGTCTCAAGTGTTGAGTTCCAACCACAATGACTTAGAAAACAAGCAACAGCAGGGTGCATTAACACCTTCTCTTGTGCACACCATTTCACAACCAAACCTCTCCCTTCAGTCTCTTTCAAAAACTCTTTTGGTAATTCATAAGCCGCGTCCTTTGTTTCATACCCTCCATTATTAGCTGGCTTAACAACCCACAAAAAATTCTTGTTGCTATTCTTCAAAGCTGTAGCTATATTATTCATTTGTGTTTGTGACAACACAACCAAACTACCAAATGATATATAAATAACTGATGAATTTGGTTTATTATCAAGCCAACCTATGCATGCATCTTCAGCATTCCACATATCAACACTAACATTACTTATTTCCTTTTCACCTAATAGAAAAGGTGAAACCAATGGTCCAATAGGATAAATTGGAGTTAGTGAATCCATTGATTTCACTATTTCTTCTTCAATTTCAAAAAATGAAGCACCTAAAACCCATTTCACATTATTCAAACGTTTGTATAAATCATCCATCATTTCCTTGAAATGAAGAGGACTAGAAGGAAGTATCATTGAAGGAAGATCTCTTACCTCTAATATTGGTAGCCCAGGTAATTGCACTTTCTCATTAGGATCCTCCAAACTAGGAAAAGAATCGGTGTTATTGAAGTAATGATAGTAAATTGAATACAAAGCAGAGGCTTGTATCCAAAGCAATGCACAAGGGATTTCATGTTCAGCAACAACATCAATAGCCCAAGGAACAAATGGATTGACAATTGCACAAGAAAATGTTTCATTTTTTGTTAGGTTGGTGATGAGATTGGATAGGTTTTTGGCACCCTTATCTTGGACAGTGTTGATTAAGGTTTTTGTGTCGGATCGGTCGAAGTCAACACTAAGACCGTCTGAAAAGAACTCGAGTTTGATTCCTGAATCAGAAGAATTTTTGTCGGTGTGTTTGAGCATGCGGTCACGACCATCTTCTGTTGTGGCAATGGTGACGTTGACACCCTTTGAAATGAGGCGTTTGGCGAAGTTTAGCATTGGGTTGACGTGACCTTGTAAGGCCATTGACACCATGAGAATGTTAATGTTTGTTTTCTCATCTGCTACTGACATGGTTTCTAGGTATACAAGAGATGTTTAGTACTATGGTGTAATTTGTGTGAGAGTGATGCAATGTACGACTTTATAAATACACACAATAAATACAGATGGCTGAGATGGATACAATGTACATTTACTACAATAAATTTGAATGCAAAAGTGATTATTTTTTTGACCAAGTATACAATAGGAAATATTATAAAATAGTCTAGTCAACAAATATATCATAAATTATTGTAAAAAAATATTTTATTTGATAGAATTGAAATAATTTAAGTTTATATTAAATATATAAATTCGGCATATTTTTTTAAGAGGTTAAAATGATATATTATCATCACAAAAAAATCATCCAGCACAAGGCGAGCTATGGAAGACTTAAAAGATCTAAATTATAAACCTCAAAGGAAAAAACAAAACAAGAACAGGGAATTAAGTTACATAAGTTAGGCAAAACATTGGATTTTGCCTCCAAATATTTTGTTTTTCAAAGCCCAAAATGCTAGCCAATTCTTTTTTTTCCCTCTTCTTTTTAAAGAATTTACGATACATTTATGACCTCAATTTTCTCAGCAAAATCCTCTTTTTTTCTACTCCTATGTAATCAATTTTAGTTAGTTTTAACACTTGATAGACTTTTTGTTTTACCATATCCACATATACAACTTCATCGGCCTCAAGACTCCAACTTTCCTCATTGTATTTTTCCTCAATCAAATTATCAGTGTTGTTTGAGAAAAATTAACATATGAAGTCACGCTTTAGGCCTCACTTAATGTTGGGCCGACCTTGGTGTGGGGTGTGTGTTTTTGCGCATTTGAATATGTATAAAAGTTGTTTTTGATATATTAGAATAAAATTTCTTGAAATTACTTACAAATGAGCATTTAATCCAACTTTCCAACTTTTTTTTTTATCAAATAAGTGCTTTTTTGACTAAATTTTATCAAATAAATGTTGATAAATTATTTTAAAACTTTAATTTTCATGTACAGTTATTAGAGTAAATAGTTTTACATTGTCGACATACAAAAAGATTTACATTGTTAACACATCATAACCGGTCGTTGTGTGACTTTAGAAGTGATTATGTTAAAATTCAAATGTTTATAATAATTTAATAATTATGATTGATTGACAATGTAAAAACTCTTTACATTATAGGTGTATATGAACTAAATTTTTATTTAAAAACATGTCTTAATAAAATATTATACACGCAAAAAGAAGAAGAAGTATTTACATCCTTAGTTTTAAAAATCGGATCAGTCATCGACTCAACAAAGTCGTCGAGTCACCGGATCATTGGTCTCACAAAACACGTCAGAACATTTCGGATTTCATAACCCGAATAGAATGCATAAAAAACTCATAGATTAAAAAAGTAATAAAGAAAAAAGTCTCAAAAAGAGGTTTTTATGCAAAATAATATTTTGTTTTTTAAAGCCCACAATGCTAGCCAATTTTTTTTCCTCTTCTTTTTAAAGAAATCAGGACACATTTACGTTACGACCTCAATTTTTTCAACAAAATTCTCTTTTTTCTTTTTTTTTTTTTTGTTCGGGATTT
>Ga0228711_1006176_pt1 | contig 17956 bp, 19 predicted proteins | sample MedpolnodulmetaG_2_FD_177996 | JGI IMG/M metagenome (GOLD analysis project Ga0228711, IMG submission 177996) | Root nodule microbial communities from Medicago polymorpha collected in Santa Monica, California, United States - brown nodules | ecosystem: Host-associated > Plants > Roots > Nodule...
ACATACTATAACATTAACATGTAAAACCTTGAAAAAAAAATCAAACAAACACACGCACAGGAATAATCTCGCAGTCTTCACCAATGGCGAGTTTGTAGAGATGCAAAGGTCTAACAAGGAATGGTGGCAAATGAACAAGAAGTTAACAAACACATTGGTTGTTCACTTCCCTAGCCAATTGACAACAATTTTCTTCCTCTGCGGTCTGGCGATGTCTATGCTTATGTCCGTGTCTCTTACCGTGCCCATGCCCGCGGTGGTGGTTTTTGTGCCCTCATCATTGCCACCATCATCGTCACCATATCATCATCAGGTGTTGGTGGGGGCTCTAAGGGGGCAGGTGGTGCCCTGATGTGAAGGGTAACCTTCCACATGCATAGTTTACTACTGCAAACTGAGATGCACAAAATCGTCGATGATTTGTTGGTGTAGTAGGCCTAACTTTGCTTTCAATCTTTGGCACTATTGCCAACAATGTTAGAGACATTGCAATTATCCTGAAAATCTTAATTTTGTTTGCAAACATGTTTAAAACACTATAAAAAGAACTTTACCACAAAATTTAGAATTTTTAAAAATAGAATGAGTAAATATGAATTTTTAAACCTCAAAAACTCAATATAATAGCAAAGAAAATCTGAAAATCGTAATAAAAAACGAAAATATAGAACGATTTATGAATTTTCAAAAGAATTATGCTCTTCTCCCACCAAAAACACTTGCGTCCAACTGAAATTACATATTTACCCCTGCTTTACTTAACACACGTCGCGTGAGTAAAACTCATCAGTCCATACTCCAAACACCATTTTCTTTCCCTCCACCTTCAAAAACCCAAAAAGTGCGAAATTTTGGGTGAAAATCCTCATTCCAAAGCATTGCAAATCGTCAGGAAGCAAGTTTCTACGCTCATCAAACATCAAATATCAGGTAATGTATCATCTAAACTCATCTCATTTTGCTGGGTTTTGTGCTTGGTTCGTCTGGTTTTCGTAGGAAATAGGGCTTGGCGCACGTTAACTTGCACAAGGGTTAAAGGCTGCGTGACTTAACTCACACATGAGTTAAGTGTTGCGTGACTTAAGTCACGCTACTGTGTGTAGACCATTTTTTTTTTTTAACTTTTTGCACCACTTTTGTTCTTGGTTAGCTTGTTCCACAAGTAATTTATTTATTTTTCCTTTGTTATTTTTTTATTCAATAGATATATAGTGAGATGGTTGACAATGTGGTCGGTGATGACGTTGAACCGAAACCGGCCAAAAATGAAGCTTCTGACGATGCTTCCGGCGTAGGTTCCGGCAATGTCAAACCTTTAAAGTCAAAATACCATTTCAAGCTAACATTAGTAAAATTGAAGAACCTAAACCGGTACCTGTTGGTGTTGTTTGCAAAGTTTGCGACACCGCCTCATTTTTTACAACAAATGCAAGATGGAGAGAGCGAGAAGAGTTACTTGATTGGGTTCGTCGACAAGGGGAAAGGGTCGGATTTACTGTTTGTATAGATAAATCAAGTTTAAAAAGGTTGTACTTGACGATGCAATGTTAAAGGAGTGGAATATACAAGTCACCTAAGACGAGGAAGAAACCGAACCTTGAAGGCATCGGCTCAAGGAAATGTCAATGTCCGTTTAGGTTGAAAGGTTTCTTTGATGAGAATACAAGTGATTGGTGGATTACAATGCTTTGTGGAATGCACAACCATGACTTGGAGGAAAAGTTACAAGGACACCTTCTTGCGAGTAGACTTAGTGCAGAGGAGAAGAAAAAAGTTATCGACATGACAAAGAGCTTTACGGTGCCTCGGAATATTCTCGCCAATTTGGAGCAAAATAACAAAGAAAGTGTGACAACTATCAAGCAAGTGTACAATGTGCGAACAAGATGGCGCAAGGGGTGAAGAGGTGACATGACGGAGTTGCAATACTTGATCTCGAAGTTGCTGGAGCATCAATACGTCTATTACACAAGATGCAATAGTGAGGAAACTACTCTTGAAGACATATTTTTTGCTCATCTGGAGTCAATTAAATTGCTCAACACTTTTTCGACTGTTTTGGTCATGGACTCCACTTACAAAACCAACGGCTACCAAATGCCGTTGTTTGAGATAGTTGGTTGCACCTCCACAAAAATGACGTATTCCGTTGGTTTTTCCTTTCTTCACTTTGAACAAGAGGATAACTTTACTTGGGCACTTAAGATGGTGAAAGGTCTTTTGTCCTCAAAAGACAACATACCTAAGGTGATTGTCACCGACAGATATGGTGCTTTGATGAATGTTGTTGCCACAGTTTTCCCTAAAACATACACTATGCTTTGTTTTTTTCATATTGGGAAGAATGTAAGGGCTAAGTGCATCACGGACTGTAGAGTTAAACCAAAGCCTCCTAAGGATGCAAAAGTTGACAAGAGAGAATTGAAGAAGAACAATGAGAAGAATAGAGATGTTGTTGAGAAAGTCGTGCACGCTTGGAAAAAGTTGGTTGAATCTCCTACAGAGGAATCATATGCAAGTAATTTATTGAAATTCAAAGAGGTATGCATGCCATTTCCGAAATTCATAACATATGTTGTAACCATGGTTTAGAACCTTAAGGAAAAATTTATGAGGGCATGGACGAATAAAGTCTTGAATCTAGGGTGTATAACCACCAACATTGTTGAATCGGCTCATGGAGTGTTGAAAAAATATTTGAGGAGTAGCGCGGGTGATTTGGCATCATGTTGGGATGAAATAGACAAGATGTTGACCGATAGATAAGTGGCTGACCACTGCGGATATGAGTCGCATTATTGCTACTTGCTACAAAAGAGTCGTTGTTCTATTGACTTTTCCCGAAAAAGGTATATGTGAGACATATTTCCCACTCCGAAGTGCTCCACCACTTAATCCACATTCCAACATCATGTGTCTTTACTTAATTCCCAACCACTATCTTCGTGTTATTTTGAAGGAAGGTTGTCTGTTACCACCGAGTTGTATGGAGTGGAATAATAACAAGATTAGTGAGGCGGAGAATTGGCATTTTGAGTTTTTGGATAGACAAGACGTATTCAATGAACTCACGTCCAAGGAGCCGAAGCCGCCAAAGAAACCAACTAATGAGCACAATCCAATTATTTGTGATAATACTCCCACTCCGCAAAAAAGAGAACAAGTATCTTAAAAGAAGACGAAAATTTAGGAATGTCACTAGACCTCTTAGATAGGTTATAGGTTATGACACTTTTTGGTCGGTCGTTGTTCGTCCTATTTTTTTGTGATATTACACCCCGACGTATTTTTGGATGGCCGGTTATGTAATTTGGATATTTGTGGCCAATATGTAACTAATATTATATATATTATATGAAGTGAATTTTTTTTGGTGGCCGGTTATGTCACGCCAATTATTGCTCGCATTTTTCGGTCTCTAATTATTCAACTATTTATTTTATCTTATTTATCTCATATTTGTTTTTCATTATATTTTGTGAAGTGAAACATGTCTGAAGATGCACAAGATCCAGTTAAACTTCATGTTCGTTATGTAGATGTGAAATAGAGGGCTTGGTTCACTGTAAACCCACCGACAAGGTGGACGAGTTGAAGGCAAAACTTGACGACTTCTTTATCCATATTGTAGTACAGGTGCCAGGCGTGGACTTGGGGGAGGATAAGGAAGATGACTTTTGGAAGATCGTGTATTTTCCACAACTTGTCAAAGATGATAGCGACGTTGATTACATGTTTCGCGTGATGGTTGAAAATAACACTTTATATCTTTACATTTGATCCATTGAAGTGTAATATTTATTAACGTGTAATATCGTAATTTGTTCAAATTTATGTCGGTATCGTTGAATATGTGCGATTAAGTGATTACGTGTCATTAACGACGAATTTGTGTAATTTGGATCGTTTATATGTAATTATGTGATTTTGAGAAAAATTATGAATTTTGGTTATTTGGACCGTTATGTGATTTTGGGAATTTAAGTACATATTCATGTAATTTGGATCGTTTACGTATCGTTAATTGAGATTTAGTGATTATGGGTCATTACCGACGAATTTCTGTAATTTGGACCGTTTGGATCGTTATGTGTGATTATATGATCGTGAAAAAAACAATGATTTTGTGTAATTTTGATCGATTATGTCATATTATCTAATAATGTTGTTAAATAGGCGCAATTCAGTTCAATTACGAGCGTGTAAAGATTACGGGTCATTAATGACATTGTTTGCATTGAATGCATATCGGTACATCATTTAATGATGTACAGTAGGCATGAGTTAACTCGCATGTGTTAACACTCTGTGTGTGTTAACTCACGCAGTGTTTTACACTTGCGTGACCTAAGTCACGTCGCGTTAGTTATCTAACGTATAGTTTTACACATGCGTATGTTAATTAACGCATGTGTATTTTGGTCAGTTTGGTCGGGTGGAAGCAGAACTTGATGGGAGAAGAGCATAATTCTTTTTAGAGTATTACTTTTCCCACCGTATGGCTTTCCTCGCACGCCCTATTTTTCCTCCAAAATACCCCTAGTCCAGATTTCCTCGTCCACGGCCTGCAACTCCTCCTCAAGCTCCTGCTCCTCCATATGCTGCAATTCCACATCCGGCTGCTCTTGCTGCAAGTCCATATACTTTTGCTGCTCCGGCTAATGCTCGACATCAGCACGGCGTCCTCTAGCATCCTGACGCCTCGGAGGAACACCACCTTCCTCCTCCAGCCGTTGGAGACGCTCTCTCCTACGGGAAGCATGCCCTGCCTCCCTTACGCGCTGAGTATTAGAGGTTGAACCTTCTGTAACATGCACACAACACAATCAACACAAAACAGTACAGAACAGACGGTCAAAACGATTACTGCGTGTTTCCGGAATTAATTTTCCAGATTGCAACAACCCAGTTCGAAAAGTGAATTACGGATTGCTTCAGTACACAGGAAAAAAAACAGAACAAATTACTTGCATGCATACAGAAATCGAAGTAACCTTCCATGTGATGTTTGTCAAGGATTGAAATGCGGTCCGTTTGAGCAAGATTTCACTGATTTTGGTTAGTTTTTTGCAGTTCGGATTTTGGGATTAGAGGGAGGGAGGGAGGGAGAGAGAGAGAGAGAGAGTGAAAAGTGAAACTGTAAAAATGGGGGGTGAACGCCCTTTTATACTTCGAATGAGTCCAGAATATGTAATCCGAACTAGAAGTTAATTGTCCGGAATATATTTTTCAAAGGCAATTTAGTAATTTTTGCAGGGCGCGTGAGAAGGGCATATGGTGAGAAAAGTAAATCTCTTCTTTTTAAAATGGTGACCCCAGTGCAATGATTTGTAATTTGGGCCGGTCCCACCCGTGTGGGCTGGGTTGGATCTACCTCGAGAATCTGGGTTAAAAGTACCCGATTCAGTCTGACCCGTTCTGTTCTCTTTTTAAACATATCCCTAGCCACGCCGCTATCTCTCTCTTGCCGGAGACCGTTGTCTCTCCCTTTCCTGAACTCCGCCTTCTTGAACCGTAAGTTCGTTTCATCTACTTGTAATTTATGCACTTTGAATCGACTTATTTGAGCTTGTTTGGAAGAACTACAACTAAGACTTATACTAATAGATTATTCATAAGTGCTTATTAGATACTCGCTTAGATATTATAAGAATGCTTATTATTAAATCAACGATCCTTTATCGTTTACTTGTTAGATTATAGTGAGAAAAGGATATTTATATCAATGGAAATTCTGAATTCTGTGTAATAAATCTGTGTTGTATAATAATTGAGTCTTTTATTTCTTACAGACACATTCACTGCCAGTTCTGTCTACTATACTCAACTGCAACTGTGAAGTTATACTAGAAGGAGCCATGTAAGTTCAATTGTGGCATTCATTCATGTTGGAATTCGTGGTTTTGAGCAAGTTTAAGAAAATCATAGAAAAAGGATTTTTTTTGTGTTTCCAGGTCGAGGATATGTGTGAAGAATCTCCCTAAATATGTTGCGGAGGATCGACTAAAACAAGAATTTTCTAGGAAAGGAGAAATAACTGATGTCAAGCTTATGCGTACAAAGTATTGTTTCTTTCCTTCAGTCATAAAATCTTTATTCCAATCCTCATGGACACTTGTTTAAATTTTAACTTCTTTGTGCTGTTTACTGGTTAACTCAGAAACGGGAAAAGTCGCCAATTTGCTTTTATCGGATTTCGTACAGTCCAGGAAGCTCAGGCAGCCATTAAATATTTTAATAAATCTTACCTTGACACGCAAGCAATTACTTGTGAGGTCGGTTGTTTATACCATTATTTTTTCTTAATTTCTTTCACACTATTATATTATTTATCATATTACTGAAACTGAGAGCCATTAAAAATGCTTGACCATGTTTTCATCTACCAAGCAGGTGGCTCAAAAACTTGGTGATGCAAATCTTCCTCGTCCATGGAGTCGACATTCAACAAAAAAGGACAATAAAGCGATAACCCCAGATGTTAGCAATCATGCTAGAGCTAAAGGACATGAAGACAATTCTTTGGACATTGATGACCCAAAGCTTCAAGATTTTCTTCAGGTCATGCAACCTCGGGCAATGTCTAAGCTGTGGGCAAATGATACCTCAGTTGTATCCAATGATGGTACCAACCAAGCAACATTGAATAAGGAGACTGAAAGTACATTAGTTGCAAAACATCCTATCTTAAGGGACTCACAAGTAGATGAGTTACCAAATAACCCTAAATCCGACAAGTTGCGTGATATTAAGCATGATGGAGTAATTTCTGATATGGATTATTTCAAGAGTAAAGTAACAACGGAGTGGTCTGATTCTGAAAGCAGTGATGATGACAACAGTGATTCGGCTTCTTCTGATGACGACGTCAAAGTTAAACATAGTCATGCTACTGAACATGAAGAAAATTGTGGTAATAGCCCTTCTAAAAGAACCCCAAGAAGTGGTGCTCAAGAGTTAGATCTAGAAGACCCAGAAAATACCGTTGGAAAGGATGTTGCCAATGATAAGTCTCAAGTGAATGCATCTGAGGAAGACGGGCAATTATCAAATCCAGAAGATAAGAAAGGAGTTTCTGAGCCGTGTCGACTGTTTGTCCGTAATCTGCCATATTCGACCACGTAATTTCTCAAATTATCTTATGGATGCGTGTTTCATATTATTTTGCCTACTTTTCTCGTTATTGTTTTTCTACAAGAATGAATGTCTTCTGCAAGTTAATTTCAATTGACCTTAATATTTTTTGTATTTCTAGTTGGTTTTATATTTTTATTGTTATTCTGTTGCAGTGAGGAGGAACTTGAAGAGCATTTCAGTCAGTTTGGCAGTGTCTCACAGGCTCATTTGGTTGTTGACAAGGATACTAAACGATCCAAAGGAATAGCTTATATTCATTTTTCAGCTCCAGAGTTTGCTGCCAGGTAACAACTAGATGGATAGAAATTGTTGTTTCACCTTAATTTATACCAACTATTATATTGTAAATCTTTCTTTTTGTTCATGGTTGAGTTGTAGAATTTTTGAGGGAATGCTTTTGAAGCATTAAGTCATTTTTTTTGAAGAATCTTCAGGTTGCAGATGTAGGCATAAACAATCTTTTGTCCAATCCAAGCACTTGGCGAACCTTCCCTTAAAAGCTAGCTATTGAGAGGGAACCAAACCACTCTAACACTCCACCTATGAAGCACGAACATTCCTCGGATTAGGCATGTCTCGGTGTCAGACACGCACCGTGTCCGACACCAATACATATTATTACACTGAATTATGTGATTTTCTTAAATTATTAGCTGTGTCGGCGTGGCAGTGTTTGGTTCGTATCCGTATCCGTGTTTCATAGCACTCCATTGAGCATCCCATACTACTTGATGGGAGACATAGGCACCCCGTTCCATAATACCAAGTCCTTATCAAAAAAAGTTCCCCACAAACTTATCCACATTCACGCAGAGTTACTTTTTTAGCGGTTATGGTTAATTTAGGGTGTGTCTTTTCAAATTTGAAACAATTTCAATTGATTAGCTTTAGAGGACCTGGGAGAATTGAGGAGCAAATTACTTTATGATGTTGTGTCACCTATGCATCCTTTGTCTTGTATTTGGCTTATGTGAATTGTTCATGTCTGCAAGGATTCTTCTCAGTCTTTTAATGTCCATCCATTGTCTATTTAAGGGTGTATTGTAAGGTAGTCAAAATCGCGATCCAACTTGTAGGATTGTACGATTTTGTGATCTTGTCACCCCTTGGTGTGCTGGGGTATGGTCGGAATCGTAATCTGATGGACGCGGTAAGGATCGCCGCGGAAGATCATGAAAACTGTGAAATCGTATGCGTTGGCTGCTGCTGTTCATGCTGTGCAGAGTTGTTGTTTCCGGGTCGGATCTACAACCCGTTTTCTTAAAACAACGTTGTATTTCTAAATCCCTAAAATACAACATGTGAAAGGCACTTGTGCGTTTCCTTTTTCTTTTTCATTTTTTTGTCGTTTTGCCTTGTGTTTTTTTGTTATATACTGAGGTTTATTTTTTATTTTTTTACGTTTGTTTTTTGTTTTGTTTGTTGCACACTTTTTTTCTACTACTTTTACAACTTGCTTTCTTTTTTGTTAACTAACAATTCTTTCAAAAAGTTAATAACTAATAATGTGATTTAAAATATCCATACACATAAACACAATAAAATTCCCATAAAAAAAATTAATAATAAAAGAAATTTTTTTATATTATATTATTTTTATTAATAAGGTGTCCTAAAAGAAAATAATTTAGTTTTTTCATCAAGTAATTAAGGTGTTCTGAAGGGTTTTTTATGCATACACATAAATTTATAGGCATATGTATGTCGATTTGTGAATTTGGTTGGATCTTACGATCCGTGTTACGATCTCCCGATTTACGATCTTGTGACCTCTCTCCACTTGGGCCTTGTCCTGTAAAGTGAGTTGCATATTTTAGAGGAGCCGGATTCTGGAAAATGATAGGATTACTATATTGGTTTGAGTTATCGAAAAGTTCTAAAACATCTAAGAACCTCTTGGAATTTATTGGAAATGTTTTCTGCAATGAATCGAAGTAGGTTGGAATTGCATAATTCCACGTCAATTAAATTGTATCTGTAGCTACAACATCACTAGACTTCAGATAGCTGCTACGTTTAGCAACACTAATACTGTCTCAAAGCTTAAGCTGGTGCTTGTCAACAGTTGATTGTAATTTATGTAATTGTATGATAAATGTTTATCAGGGCGCTAGAAGAGTCGGACAATTCAATCTTCCAGGGGAGATTATTGCATGTTATGCCAGCTATACCAAGACATTCAAACAATGAAGAGTAAGGCATAATATTGCTTCATCAACAATGTTTAATTGTATATTTGCATTATCATGCATTGTCATTTTATGGTTTACATGTTGTAGGAACAAGGACCAAGGCTCTAAAACTCTCAAACAACGAAGAGAGGAAGAAAGGAAAGCAGCTGAAGCCAAAGGAGATACCAGAGCATGGAATAGTCTGTTCATGCGCCCTGATACAGTATGTTTCCTTATGATGAAATTGAAATCCATGATTCTATTATTTAATCCTTTTTGAGTAGCCAATTTTTCAACAGTTCATTCATGTTCTGAATAATGCTTGTTTTATCCTCATATTTTCTATAGAAAGTCACAACTTGTGGCATGTTTCCATTTTCCAATGCAGTCATAATTTCATTTTTCCTTGGCATTATAATATTTCCTTTTATTGGTGGGTGCAAATATGTTGTTTTTTAGTGATGGAATTAACATCAGTCTTATTGATTATACTTCCTAAAATGTTTTTGGTGATGCCGTGTCGCCAGCAGGTTGCTTGTGTGTGTGTGTTAAGTATATTTTAATCATGTGTTGATGTTAATAGATTGCAGAACACGCTTCTCGGAAATATGGTGTTAGTAAAAGTGATTTTCTGGATCCAGAAGCTGATGATCTTGCTTCACGTCATTCTCTGGCACAAACTCAAGTGATTTTTGAAACAAAAAATGCATTTAAAAAAGCTGGAGTGAATGTGGAGTCTCTGGAGGGGCTTGTGAATGATAAAGTTGATGGCGTAAAAAGAAGTAACCATGTACTTTTAGCAAAAAATTTGCCATATGGTGCTACGGAAAATGAACTTGCAAAGATGTTTGGGAAATTTGGTAGTTTGGATAAAATAATTCTCCCCTCGACAAAAACATTGGCCCTGGTATTTTTCCCTCTCCTTATGTTCATGATGTGTCTTATGTATTTTTTTATTTTGGGGGGTGGCCGTGGGTACATTTGATAGCTTATTATCCTATCGTATAGCCCAGTTTTGTTATAATTTCTAATAAAGTTTTGTTTCAATTATGTCTTAATTCAACTTTCCACAGTATTTCTTCTTCCATAATATGTGGTTGAGGAATAGTCTTGTGTCCTAATATCCTAAAGAAAAAACAAATAACAATCTTTTGTATGAAGTTTATTCTTTCAACTTTCGATAATATTTCTTCTTCCATAATATGTGGTTGTGGAACAGTCTTGTGTCCTAATATCCTAAAGAAAAAACAAATTACAATCTTTTGCTTGAAGCTTATTCTTTTGCATTTTAAAAACTATATTACCACACCATTATTGTATTATTTATATTTGTTTTTTTAATAATAATAGATATTATGGTCCTTCTGGTTCTACATGTTCTCATCTGCACCATGTGCTGTACATGATGGTAATGTATTGTATTATGGAGATTTTTTAGAGTTAGGATCCGTTGACACTAGGTGTAAGGCTTAAGACTAAGCGTAATGTACTCCAAATCTCGACTATTAAATATAATGTATCAAATGGCTCGTAATATTCCATCTGTGAAATAAATAAAAAAACTAATTGAGGCATGCGTGTGATTCCGTCTTCATGCTCATTTCTACTATCATAGAAACCTAATTCATCAGTGTGCCTCACTAATATCTAGACTTACAGATTTGTACCATGCTTGACATCGATCTTTTGTAGCTTCAATTGGAATTTATAGATATTATTATGATGCCACATGAAAAAATTAATCCCAAATTCTAAAACAAGAGCACTTAGCATTGGAGGATTACTGAAATTGACATGATCGAGATATATTTATACGGCCACAAATTTGCACCTAAATTGTCTAATTTCATATTGATGATTGAAGGTTCAACAAACCACAAATTGACAAGAATGAACTCTAATACCATATGCTATCTAAAATCAAAATCTAAAGCCTGATCATTACGGGAGAAGTGATATGACCCCAACGGTGGCTTCTGCAACTCTGAGCAGCGCTGAACAGTGTGCATTAGTTCAATCAGTATATCGTTTCGGGGAGAAGAAAAAAAAAAGAAATTGCATGCATGCCTCACTTAAGAGTTTTATTTTTATATTTAATAGATGGAATATATGATTCATTGGATCAATCAAATTGAATGGATGAGTTTTGGTATAAGCCTTTTGATCTACACTTGGTTTCAATGGATCCTAACACTTTTTAATGTATGTATTAAGGGAACTTTAATATACTTATAGGCATTTTGTTGCGTATTTGTTTTAATTGATTGGTGGAGCTTGTCTTCAGCAGTGAGGCGTTTTAAAAGTTATTGCTTTTATTGTTATTTTTTCGTTGTTTAATGAATAGGTAAACACTAAATTCTTCTTGTTCAAGCTTTGAATTATTTGGAGATGATATTTCAGGTTATTTTTCTCGAACCAGCAGAAGCTAAAGCTGCTTTTAGAGGTTTAGCTTACAAGCGTTACAAGTAAGATCTTTTGTTTCTTTTGGTCACTAGTTCCATGCAGCATTGTTAAGTGATAAGCAATATTTTATTAGCTTCTATGAATAGACAATCAGGCATTTATGTTATCCTCATTGAATGAATTTATTGTTTCTTCCTCTGTTGAATACGAGTCGATCTTCATAAGAAAGAAAGAGAGAACATTTTCCTTGCAAATTGCAAGAAGTATGATGCTGGTCTGAATTGTGCAAAAGTTAATGTGCTCTGGCTCTCCTGTGTTATTTGAAAAGGGAAAGAATAAAATTGAAAGAATAGTTTTGTCAAAAATATGTGTCTTACACCCAAAAGGGAAGTGTGTGGGGGGTGGCATTAGAGTGTACAATATTTCAGAACTATGCCCATAACTTCGTAGTTTTAATCTTATTGCTGTAGTGATTGGACTAAAGCTTGGATTTTGTTAGTTCGGAAGGATTGACACTTTGAGATGTTGCACAACCACAATTTCATCCCCCCATTCTCTCTTCAGCTGGTAGAATAATCTTGGGCAAAGCAGCACAACCCCCCTCCACTAAGCTAACGATGGGGATCCCATATTTTATTTATTGAAGGTTATTGACTTGATTTGTGCTTTATTCATTGTAGAGATGCTCCGTTATACTTGGAGTGGGCTCCTTCCAATATTCTTACCCCAAAATCAACATCTATAAATGATGAGGTGAATATTGGAATTGGTGAAAAGGATGTCAAGCGGGTGATATTAGAGAAAGACGTGGAAAGAATATCAGATGCTGACATTGATCCAGACAGAATAGAGGTTTGGCCTATTTTTACCATTCTTTTGCTCTAGATGTGTTTGGTTTAGTTTGTTTTGATGCATTAGTCTTTTGCAAGAATTGATGGAAAATAGAAAAGAGAGAAATGTGAGGTCAATGGATAAAAGTAAAATATAAATGCATAGGCCAAGTCGTATATGCAATAAAAGTGACAAATAAAAAATGATAAATTCATTTTACTTTTTAGGTTGAATTATTCTATAGATCGCCGAACTCCAAATTTTAATATAGATTCCTCAACTAAAAATGTTTTAAATCCGGTCTCTGAACTTCTCAATAATTTATTGTTAGGTCCTTAAACTAACATTTTTAATTGGATCCCTAATTTTATAATCAGGTCTCTGAATATAGGTATTTTTCAAGTTATTCAAAAGTTCAAGAATCTAATTATGAAATTATTTAAAAGTTCAGGGACTTGGGTAGATTTTAATTTCAAGGACTTCACTACAAATTGTAGACATTTCAAGGACCCAATTGGCAATTATTTTGTTAGCTTAAGGGCCTATTTAAAAATCCTCAAATAGTTCAAGGATCTCCTGGGCAATTAAGTTACTTTTTGTTACCTGACATAGTACTTTATATGGTTAAAATACGAAAAAATGATAGACATTGGAAATATTGGTATTAAACCCTGATAAGTATTAAAACTGAATTTTTCTTTCGTAGTTGATATATATCGTTGTTCTTGAGTTTTTTGCCCCTAAACATTTTAAACTTTTCTTGAAGGGCCGTAGTCATCTCTTTGTTGTTCATTCAATAATTTCTATGTCAATAAGAACAGAACTTTGAAGTGCAATATCATTTTCTGTATTGATTGTCAATTTTGAAGGACGTTTATCCCATTGACTATTCATTCTTTGGCCTAGCCTTTAGGGAAATTGTTTGTCACCACTCTATTTTTGTCCACCACAGATTACTATGCAATTCAGTCAATATTTATTTTGAAATTTTGTACATTAACCATTGCTAAATAATCCATAATTATTATCTTCTATCATTTGATTAAGCTATCATGCTTCAGGCTCGGTCCTTGTTTGTCAAGAACCTAAATTTCAAGACAACAGATGAGGGTTTGAGGGAACATTTCAGTGAACACATGAAGGAGGGGCGAATTTTGAGTGTTAAGGTAAATGGATTTAAATGCTAGGTGACTCAAATTATTACTATTGATGACTTGCTATTTTTCATTTTTTTTGTTTCACTGCTTTCTAAAATAGGTGAAGAAGCATTTGAAAAATGGGAAAAATGTTTCTATGGGATTTGGATTTGTTGAGTTTGATTCCACAGAGACTGCTACAAGTGTTTGCAACGATTTACAGGTATTTGCACATTTGAATCAAAAGATGCATGTTAAATGTATTTGAAATCCTAATTATAGTTATGGTTGTTTTACAAAGGCATTTTTTAATAATTGTTTTGGTTTGGGTACAGGGGACTGTTTTGGACGGTCATGCTCTTATTTTACAACTCTGTCATGCCAAGAATGATGGTAAAGTACAAAAGAAAGTTGAGAAAGATAAGAGTTCAACTAAGTTGCTTGTGAGAAATGTTGCTTTTGAGGCAACGGAGAAGGATCTGAGACAATTATTTAGCCCGTTTGGCCAGGTGATAATTTTAATACAATTGTTAGCAAATATTCATTCTCTCAGCCAAAATATGAACAATTGAACATTTAGTTGTTTACGTATTTAAAAGTTTTCCTTTTACTCATGTTTGATGACTTAAAAACCGTGCAGATTAAAAGTTTAAGATTACCAATGAAGTTTGGAAATCATAGAGGATTTGCTTTTGTGGAGTATGTTACTCAGCAGGAGGCACAAAATGCACTTACAGCACTCTCAAGTACCCACTTGTATGGAAGACATCTGGTAAGTGAAACTCGGTGATGGATTTGGGAAATTCTGTTTATGGAATCCTCTACACTTCCACTTGTTTTGGGTGGTGTGTATACTTTCAAATTAGATTGCAAATAGTTGAGAAACAGTGGTCCTTATTGTTTTCAGGTGATAGAGAGAGCGAAAGAAGGTGAGAGTTTGGAGGAACTGCGAGCTCGAACTGCTGCTCAATTTAATGAACATAGTGGATTTCAAGATACCAACATATCCAAGAAAAGGAAGGCCATCAGTATGTTAGATGAAGGAAATATGAAGTTTGAAAGGTTTGATTAGTGCTTCGTTCAAGAATTTGAGGTTTCTGTATATATCCCAAAGTTCAGGGATGGCAATTTTGTAGATTTTAGTTAATTGTTTAATTTGTCGATGCTTGGTGTTCTTGCTATTATTACTATTTATTACCATGTTTAAAAGATGCAATAAAATTATATGGTCATGAATATTGAGTTTGCCTTACTATATGGTTAAAATCACAATTTTAGGAATTAACTTGATTTATACTAAAACGGGATTTTTATTTAAAAGCATTATTCGCTACACTTAAAATGCCAATCAATTGAGTTAAGCAACCCAGGCATAATGAAAAATATATCTTCACGATTGAACAATTTACTCACACAATGGCGTCAATTTCACGAGGTCATCTTCTGAAAACAATGACGTGAAAGATATGGAATTATTTAAAAATCAACTAGCTAGTATCAGTACATAATTATTCAATTCATATCAAACATAAATTCACGAATAAATAAATCTAGTTATATGGAGGCATTGCTTACAACCTCTACTAATGGCAGTGTATATGGGACTAAACAGTAGCACAAGCTAAATAAAAATCTTATAGGAACCACAAACAATAACTATAAACCCTTTTTTTTTTTGTGACACACTTTAACATGTAAAACCTTGAGAAAAAAAAACCAAACAAACACACGCACGGGATAATTATAACTATATCACCTGCCTCATTGTTAATGCAAGTTTGAGAATCATATTGGACCACCACAGGAGTAAGTGATCTCACAGTCTTCACCAATGTTAAGTGTGTAGAGATGCAAAGGCCTAACAAGGAATGGTGGCAAACGAACAAGAAGTTCACAAACACATTGGTTGTCCACTTCCCTAGCCCATCGGCAACAATTTTCTTGCTCAGCGGTCTGGTGACGTCTATGCTTGTGTCCGTGTTTGTGACTGTGCCCATGTCCATGCCCATGGTCGCGGTGGTGGTTTTTGTGCCCCTCATCATTGCCACCATCATCGTCACCACCATCATCATCACCACCATCATCGTCAGGTGCTGGTGGGGGCTCTAAGGGGGCAGGTGGTGCCCCCGGTGTAAAGGGTAACCTTCCACATGCATAGTTTACTAATGCAAACTGAGATGCACAAAGTGGGCGTTGATTTGTTGGTGTAGTAGGCCTAACTTCGCTTTCAATCTTTGGCACTATTGCCAACAATGTTAGAGCCATTGCCATTATCTTGAAAATCTCAATTTTCTTCATTTTGAAATTCTCAACTCTAATCATCAGATATTACAAGAATTTAGGAGTCCATATAGGTACCCTTTGAAGTGATGATTATATTTATACTTGCAAACTGAAATGGGTAGCATTTTGGATAGGTAGTTTACAAAGAGTGTGAGTTGCGTTCCTATTTGTTTAAGAACTCATCATCCATTTTGTGTGATGGTCCTTTCTAGGTGACGTACAAATTATTCTAAATGATGGTTCACCCACCAACTTTTTTAACTGAACAATTTTTTAATTAATTAGTCTAGCATTGATGGGAGAAGCGTAGTTTAATGATAGATAAGTTAGCATCATACATAACTTGTGAGGGAGAGGCACTTTTCTAGTTTTCTTGACAAAAAGTTCTATATATCAGAAAATAAAGAGTGAAACAAACAAATGTTGCACAAACATAATAAAGGGTAAGATTTAAAAAGGGGTTTGGTGTCGATAAAAGTTTTTACAATCACTATATTTTATTTAAAGGATAAGGATCAGACGATTCATATTTATACTCAGAATAAAAACCTTTTAAAAACAAATCCAACAATATATATGTTGTGGCTTCACTTTAAAAACTTTTGACCGCATCAAATTCATTTTTTAGAAATAATTGTATGAAGTCATGCTTATTGCAGGAGTCAACAACAATTAAGCTAGATGAGCATATCTGTTTTCACCCACCAAGTACCAATATTAAAGGGTAATCATATCATATGTGAACAAATCTTGAATTTTGATGACACAAAAAGGACAACAATTACATATGATTTTGTGATTAGAATATGATATGTAAGACTACATAGATACAAATAAATGACATTTTGTGCATGTAATGTACACACATAACATTACCCAAGCTAAAAAGCTAATACTTTTGAGTTTTGAAGGAAAGAAATAGAACATTAAAGGGTTTGTAGGGTGATGAAAAGCATAAAACATATTTAATGGACAATACACACATACATATAAACACAAATAATGATATGAGTTCAGTCGAAGTTGTTTCACATTTGCTTTTATAATATGATATTGTAATCGTTTTTTCTTAAGAGTCTAATGGCTAACTCTCACACACACTAATTTTTGTTGTTTGCAATTTTTTTGGGGGGATTCTGTTTTGGGTAACAGGATGTTGTAATTTTTTGTAAGTAATATAAACTAGTTAAAAATCCAATTCTGGTTCAATTTCGATAACCTTAAAAAATCGGAAACCATTTAACAATTATCTCAGTGACCTATTTAGTAGAAGCTAATTTGGTAGCAAATCTTGTTCAATATTCTGAGTTTCTACTTGTTCAAAAGAAATATTCTTAGTTTCTAACCAAGAATCCATCTATTAGTAAAAAAAAATCCATCTAATTTATTCCATCGTTTATTATAGTTAGTACATAGATAATTTGTTTCTTTCATCACTAAAAGTCCAAATTATGAAAGATATTTTTAAAGATACCAATTTTGCAATTTGTAATAAATACTCTATTAAAAATTATTATCTTTTTGACCAAAAAAAAGAATATTATCTTTCATGAAAGAAAAATTTGTACAACAATATATAATTGTAAAACAATACTCTGATTTATTTTTATAAAATTGGCTTGTAAGATAAAAAATTGAAAAAGCATAAAAATAGTTTATAAAATTGGCTTGCATAAAAATTTACTTTACAAACTATTTTTATGCTTTATTTCAATGCAAGATTTGAGTTTTTTTTTCTTCTTCCATCCTCAACACATTTTGAACCATGCTAAGAACTTCGATGCACACACATTTGAAAATATAAGCCAGCCACTGATAAAAATTAAGTAAAGGTTTCATTAATATGTGGATGGTAAATCTCTGAACATAGTTTTTTTTTTTTTTTTTGTGTGTCTGAGGTTCGAACCCCGGACCTTGCATATTATACATTGTCCTTTCTAACTGAGCTAAGTTCATGAAGATTTTTTTTTTTAGGAATCTCTCTGAACATAGTTG